>Ga0102948_1000214_pt1 | contig 21898 bp, 26 predicted proteins | sample SalPonA_A_H2O_MG_FD_78211 | JGI IMG/M metagenome (GOLD analysis project Ga0102948, IMG submission 78211) | Water microbial communities from South San Francisco under conditions of wetland restoration - Salt Pond MetaG R2A_A_H2O_MG | ecosystem: Environmental > Aquatic > Non-marine Saline and... | reverse complement strand
TATAGATCTTTAACCTGAATCAAAACATCTGCATTACTCATGGCCACCTCCTAGGTGCGCTTGAGTGCGTTTACCGTATGCCTGTGAAACGCGGTCAAATATGATCGCCAGTACAACAATGGCTAAGCCATTTAGAAGGCCGATGGTAAAATATTGGTTCGTGATCGATTTAAGTACCGGTTGCCCAAGACCTTTCACACCGATCATTGAAGCAATAACGACCATGGCCAGCGCCATCATTATGGTCTGGTTGATACCGGCCATAATCGTTGGCATCGCCAATGGCAGCTGAACACCCAATAGACGCTGACGTGGGTTGGCACCATAGGCTGTTGCGGCTTCTAGCACCTCTTTATCAACCAGGCGAATACCTAGGTTGGTTAGACGAATGACTGGCGGGATTGCATAGATAACAACAGCAATAACCCCTGGGATGCGGCCGATGCCTAGTAGCATCACAACTGGAATAAGGTAAACGAATGCCGGCATGGTCTGCATGATGTCGAGCATCGGTGTGACCGTTGATTGCACGCGGTTAGAGCGCGCCATCGCAATACCGATGGGGATGCCCAAGACAATTGAGATCAGTGTACAGACAGTGATAATGCTCATCGTACGCATGGTGTCGTCCCACATGCCAAAGTAGCCGACTACAACTAACGATACAGCGACGCCAATGGTCAGTTTTGCTGAGCGGCTTGCTGCATAAGCAAGACCGGCTATGACGCCCAGAACAATCCACCAGGGGCTGTTAAGTAGTAGCTTCTCGAACCAGATGAGAAAGGTGAGAAGTGGATCAAAAAATGCTTCGATGGTGTCGCCATATTCTCGTGAAAAGTCACGATATGCACCGTCCATCGTCTTACGAAGCTGCAACAGTGAGCTTCGGTCCATCTCAGGAATATCCGTTAACCAGGATTTTTCTGCCATAGATACCTCTTGTAATGACACACAAACGCCTCGCTTTTATGCAAAGCGAGGCGTGAGTATAACGAAATATTAAAGTTTAAAGTGCGCCTTCAACCTTAGCGGCTTGATCGGCTGTCAGCCACGTTTTCCAGATGTCTGCGTGCTCAGTCAGGAAGTACTCTGCTGCGTATTCGCCGTCTGCCTGGTTTTCATCCATCCACGCTAGAAGGCTGTTCAGCTGTGGGTTAGTGAATGATCGGTTAGCTAGATACTCAGCGGCTTCTGGAGCACGCTGAGCGAATTCAGCGGTTGTGTACGTCGCAACAGGCGATTCAGGGTACATAGACGGTTTTGGATCCTGACAGTCTGCCTTGTAGATACAGTCAACAAAGTGCTGTTCATCGACTCCCGTACCGAAATCTACTTTGACCATCTCATATTTACCAAGGATCGCTGTAGGCGCCCAGTAGTAACCAAACCAGCCTTGGCCTCGCTCGTAGGCACGTGCAATAGACCCATCTAGGCCTGCAGCTGAACCGGGATCAACGAGTTCAAAGTTAGCATCAGCTAGATTAAGTGCTTTGTGAAGATTGGTGGACGTGATCTGACAGCCCCAACCTGCAGGACAACCCATGAAGCCAGCTTTCGTGTCATCTTCTGGGTGCGGGAAGAGTGCAGCATTGGCTTTGATGCCTTCAATAGTTGCTAGGCTTGGATCCTTCTCAACCATGTATTTTGGTACCCAGAAACCCTCTTCGCCACCATCGCTGAACACTTTACCAGCGACGGCGAGTTTGCCTTCTGCAACGGCATTCTCTAGGCCCTCTTTGAATGAGTTAGTCCACAGTTCAGGTGCGATGTCTGGCTGCTGTTTTTCGATCATTGACGTTGACGTCGGAACGGTGTCACCTGGGACCACTTCAGAATTACAGCCAAATGCGTGCTCTAGGATGAAACGGTCTACGTTGGCGATAAATGTTGCTGATGCCCAGTTCATGTCGGCAATCTGAACGTCACCACAAGACCCGTGTGAACCTGCGAAAACTGTTGAGCTAGCGGCAAGAAGTGATGCTGCAAGAATCTGTTTTTTCATGTGTATGTTCCCATTCGTTTTTCAGTTTCTTATTGGGTCATTAACCCTTCGTGTTGAACATCCTAACAGGTCTAATCATTAGAGTTCAAATAATTATAGTTGTAATTATTTAAATAGTGATTGATGATGAAAAGAGGATGGGCTATAAATGCGCCCGTTCAGGCACGACATGACGCATGCTATTCATTTAAAGAACAGGCTCTACATGACAAACATTCAGCATTCACAAGATGTACTCATTGCTCTGCGTAAGATTATTCGAGCGACGGATATTCAATCTAAGCGCATAGCTAAGAGCTGCGGTCTAACCATTCCGCAGGTCATGGTGTTGCGTGCCATTGGAGATTTGGGTGATGTTACCGTCAAGAAGCTGTCTGAAAATGTTTCACTGAGTCAAGCGACGGTAACGACCATTTTAAACCGCTTGGAACAACGCGGTTTAGCGGTACGTGTTCGTTCCGTCAGTGATAAACGCAAAGTGAATGCTCGCCTGACGGAAGAGGGGGCTTCTATACTGGGTTCCGTCCCACCACTGCTTCATGAGCGTTTTGAAGAGCGCTTTTCCAAATTATCGGAAGCGAAGCGATTTCAGGTCGTTAATACCCTTCAGGATCTTGCTCAGATGATGGATGCTGAGGCGATTGACGCCTCGCCTTTTCTCGATTTAGCTGCCACGGCTAATCAATAATCTAACTGAAGTTCTGTATCTAACGATTTTGCAATCGCGGATATATTTTGATTGACCCAGCTCGGGTCAATGCAACCCCATTTCTCAATACGATAAAGGCCTTGGTTGTTCAATGCCCCTTCGGTTTGTTGGAACGAACACTGAATCGACACGTCATCTAGGTCTTTAATGGCATCCTGCAGTGTGCGCCTGGGCATGCCTGTGATTTTCTGAAGATGCGTTAGGTTTCCTGGGTGTTGATCGATGCACCAAGCAATCAGTAATTTGCGTTGAAAGGCTCTTGCTGCTTTGCTCTCTTTTAAAACGGACATCAAATGCGAATCTCATGCTGGGTGGTCGAAGTGTTGTTCTGCTCGTTGTGTCGATCGATACTGATTCTGTGGAAATGAAAAGGTCCCCCGGCGTTTCTCTCTTTGAAAAAAAGACGAAGAGCATTGCTAACCGTTGGGAAGGCGATCTCTTCCCAAGGGATCTCATCTTCACTGAAGAGTGCGACCTCATTGGACTCTGTTGTGGTTGAGAAGTTTGGGCTGCGCATTTTCGCCAAAAAGAAAAGCTGTAGCTGGTTAACGTGAACAATCGAGGTGTGAGTGTAGAGTGAAATAATATCGACTTTCGCTTCAGCCTCTTCCCATGTCTCTCGCATCGCACCCTGCTCGGTTGTTTCACCGTTCTCCATAAACCCAGCTGGTAAGGTCCAATAATCTTTGCGCGGTTCAATGTTTCGACGGCACATCAACACTTTATCTTCCCAAATAGGAAGGCAGCCGGCGATGATTCTTGGGTTTGAGTAAAAGATCGTCTCGCACTTCGGGCAAACGTGTCTGGGCAGGTGATCACCCTCTGGGATAGTCCATTCAACTGGTGTGGCACACTCGCTGCAGAACTTCATCGAATCTCCTATCTTTTGCGTAGAGTTTTTATATTCAGTGTATGATTAGACCAATGATTTCGAAAATAGAGCAAACCCTGATTCACTACAAGCCTTGGCAGCTATCTGACCACTTTTCGTCTGATCAGCAAGCAGGTGTGATGATGTTAATCACGGACCTGGCTATTCCAGAAGTGATACTGACACTGCGACATAGCAAACTGTCGAGCCATGCTGGTGAGGTTGCTTTTCCAGGTGGTCGCAGGGATCCAGAAGATTCCGATATTCTTGCTACGGCTCTGCGCGAAACACACGAAGAGCTGGGTATTGAACCCTCACTGGTTAGACCCTTGGGTCCTCTAAGTGATGTGCTTTCTAAGCATCGTCTTAAAGTGGTTCCGTGGGTTGGGGTTGTGCCTCACAACGTTGTCGAACAGCCTAATCCAGACGAGATTGAAGCCGTTTTTCGTGTCCCATTGAACTACTTTATGGAACCGGGTCGTGCTCGATTTGATCGGTTCACTGATGTGTCGGGAAAAACGCGTTACGCTCCCTCTTGGGAATACCAAGGATATGAAATTTGGGGTTTAACCGCCTGGGTCATCGCTGAGCTTTTAAACAGTGCGCTCGATGCACGGATTCAAACCAGACCAAGGCCGGAACGAACAGAATGAATTCTGAAAAACCAATCCCCAATCCTTGCATGGGCGTGTGTGCGCTTGATGAAGACGACCTTTGCATTGCCTGCCGGCGCTCAGGGCTGGAGATCGCCTATTGGAGCACCTATTCAAATGAAAAAAAGCGGGAGGTGTGGGATTTGATTCGAGAGCGTGAGGCTAATCCTCCTCGTCACTCTCGATCTCGAGGCGCTGGACCCGAACCGTCTTAATCAGGTTGTCACTGATTTGGAGGGTCTCTAAACGGTACTCATTGATTTTGATACAGACGTTGGCATCCGGGATCGATTCAAGCTGTTCAGTGATCAGGCCGTTGAGTGTTTTTGGCCCTTCAGTAGATAGCTCCCAGTTCAACGCTTTATTGATCTCTCGAATGTTCGCGGAGCCATCAATAAAATAGCTGCCATCTTCTTGCTGGTGAATGTCCTCATGGATATCTGACTGATCGTTAGAGAGCTCGCCAACGATCTCTTCAAGAATGTCTTCCAGTGTGACAATTCCCTGTACATCACCATACTCATCTACTATCACTCCAATACGTCGGCTCTCTTTTTGAAAGTTGAGAAGTTGCGTCTGCAATGGTGTGCTTTCAGGGATAAAGTAGGCCTCATGAACCACCGCCATAATGGCCGGTTTGGTCACCTTACCTTGTTGAATCAGCTGGGCCAGATTGCGCATATGCAAAACGCCGACAATCTGGTTGATGTCTCCACGGTAGACTGGCAGTCGGGTATGCTTGGTTTTGGAGAGTTGTTCAAGGATCTGGTCCATATCATTGTCCAGATCGATTCCTTCCACCTCGTTACGCGGAATGATGATGTCATTGACGGTCACTTCGCTCAGTTCCAAAACACCCAGTAGCATCGATTGATTCGATTGAGGTATCAGAGCACCAGACTCGTTAACAATGGTGCGTAACTCTTCAGTACTGAGGTTGTGGGCATCTTCTCCGGTTGTCTTGATACCGAGTAGACGGAAAATCCCATTGGTAATTAGGTTGACTGCAAAAACCAGCGGATAAAAAACCTTGAGCAGCAGCGTCAATACGTACGAGGCAGGGAACGCTATCTTTTCTGGGTACATGGCAGCCAGTGTTTTTGGCGTCACTTCTGCAAAAATCAGAACAACCAAAGTCAAAGCGCCGGTCGCGATGGCGATACCTGCATCACCCCATATTCTCACCGCAATGACGGTAGCAATGGCCGATGCCAGAATGTTGACGAAGTTATTACCAATCAGAATCAGGCCAATCAGCCGATCTGGACGATCTAGAAGTTTGGCCGCCTTGCGTGCACCTAAGTGATTATTCTTGGCTAAATGCTTCAAACGGTAGCGATTGAGCGACATCATGCCAGTTTCTGAACTAGAGAAAAATGCAGAACAGAGGATCAGAATAAAAAGAAGAATTGAGAGCGAACTTATCGACGCGTCTTCCAAGAGGATATACCTACATGATTAATGGAAGCTCATTTTGTGTAGATGAAGCCAAGGTGTCAACCCAATTAAGCCCCAAGTATGAGCTCTAGAACGGCCTTCGAGCCAAAGAAACCGAGCATCAGCATGACAAATCCGCTCAGCGTCCAGCGCAAAGCGGTTCGGCTTCTCCAACCGAACATCGCACGTCCTGTCAGTAGAATGGTGAAGATAACCCAGGCTCCCAGGGATAGAAGTGTTTTATGGGCAAGGTGTTGTGCAAACAGATCATCGGTGTAAACGTAACCCGTGATCAAAGCAAGCGTTAGAATCACCTGTCCTGCAGTGATCAATTCAAATAGTACGTTTTCCATCACCTGCAGTGGTGGCAGAGTGTTGAGTAAGCCTCTGGTCTTGTGACTTTTTAAGGCATGCTCCTGTTTAGAAAGCAGCAGTGCCTGAAGTGCGGCTAACGTGAACAAGCTGTAAGCGACAATGGAGAGAAGAATGTGGCTTAGCAACCCAGGGCTGTAATCGGCCTTCGTTCCTTCGCCAGGAAACGCATAGGCTAAGGCAAGAGTGATGGCGGCCATAGGGAAGACCCACATAAATAGGTTATCCAGTTTGTGACGAAGGCTACCGATCAATAAAAGAACAACGACGGCGATTGAAATCATGGATCCGGCGACAAATAAGCTGAGATTTAAGCCAAATCCGCCCGATATAATCTGCAGTGTTGCGATCAGTTGAAAAATAACGGCGATGAAACCAAATGCTTGTGTGCGGATGCGCGGTCCGCCTTGCTGGGTGGCAAACTGCTTCATTTGCCACTGGCTGGCAATGAGATAGAGGCCAATGGCGACCAGGGTAAATAGCGATAGCATCCAAAACTCCGGACTGTGTGAACCTAATCTCACAAGTGTGGCACAAATTGCTGGGATGCGAAATATACAGTTCACCAGTGGCTGCGCTATACTACGGCACAAATTTGGCGGGATATCTCGATATCGAAGCGACCCCTAAGACCCGCACAATGAGGAATAGAATGTTTGCAAATCTTCAAGAACGCTTAACTGGCACGCTTCGCTCCGTCACAGGACGTGCGAAACTGACCGAAGACAACATCAAGGATACTCTGCGTGAAGTGCGTATGGCGGTTCTAGAGGCTGATGTTGCTCTGCCGGTAGTCAAAGAGTTTGTGAATTCGGTTAAAGAGCGTGCGGTCGGTCAAGAGGTTTCAAAAAGCCTGAGTCCAGGCCAGGTATTCGTTAAGATCGTCAACGAAGAGTTGGTTCGCGTCATGGGTGAGGCGAACGAACAGCTTAATTTAGCCGTTACGCCACCTGCAGTCGTCATGATGGCGGGTCTGCAGGGTGCCGGTAAAACCACTTCGGTTGCCAAACTCGCGCGTTTTCTTCGTGAACGTGAAAAGAAGAAGGTGTTGGTTGTATCCGCTGACGTCTATCGTCCAGCGGCGATTCGCCAGCTAGAGACCTTGGCCAGCGAGGTTGATGTCGAGTTCTTCCCGTCTACGATTGAGCAGAAGCCGATTGATATCGTTAACGGCGCGACTGCTCATGCAAAAATTCAACATCATGATGTCGTCATTGTCGATACGGCAGGCCGTTTAGCGGTTGATGATGCCATGATGGCTGAGATTAAAGAGCTGCACAGTGCGGTTAATCCGATCGAGACGCTGTTCGTAGTGGACTCTATGACGGGTCAGGATGCTGCCAATACTGCTAAGGCGTTTAACGAAGTATTGCCACTGACCGGTGTTATTCTGACTAAGACCGATGGTGATGCTCGTGGCGGTGCGGCGTTATCGGTGCGTCATATCACAGGCAAGCCCATCAAGTTTTTAGGTGTCGGTGAGAAGGTCGATGCGCTAGAGCCGTTCCATCCAGATCGTGTCGCTTCACGTATCTTGGGTATGGGTGATGTACTCTCCCTAATTGAGGAAGCTGAACGCAAGATTGATAAGGACAAAGCCGAAAAACTGGCGAAAAAGGTCAGTAAAGGTAAAGGCTTTGATCTAGAGGATTTCCGCGATCAGATCAATCAGATGAACAACATGGGCGGCATGATGTCTATGATGGAGAAGATGCCGGGTATGGGGCAGATGATCCAAGCGGCTCAAACGGCTCAAGCTGAGCAGGGTATGAAAAAATTTGCCGTGATCATCGACTCTATGACGGCTAAAGAGCGTCGCAACCCTGACATTATTAGTGGGTCTCGTAAGCGCCGTATTGCAGCCGGTTCTGGTACCAATATCCAAGAGATCAACCGTCTACTTAAACAGCACAAGCAGATGGCTAAGATGATGAAGAAGTTTGGTTCTAAATCGGGTATGGCGAAACTGGCGCGCGGAATGGGCGGCATGAAAGGCATGTTGCCACCGGGTATGGGCGGTGGCGGCGGCTTCCCTCGTATGTAATTGATCAAACTCTGATCAAAAAATAGCTTTTAATGGGCGCAGTATTCACGTAGAATCTGCGCCCTATTTAATTTGGCCTTCATCTGTCTGGGTAATTTGCTGGGATTGGTGAAGAAACAACAATGATGGGCGATCTCAAAACCCATCCGCGAAATAAAGGGGTCCTTAATGGTCACTATTCGTTTGTCCCGTGGTGGCGCTAAAAAGCGTCCGTTCTATCACATTCATGTCGCAGACTCTCGTTTTGCGCGTGACAGCCGCTTTATTGAGCGTGTTGGTTTCTTCAATCCGGTTGCTCGCGGCCAGGAAGAGCGTCTACGTCTTGATCTAGAGCGCGTAGAGTACTGGGTTAGCAAGGGCGCTCAAATGAGCGAACGTGTTAGCACACTGGTTAAAGAAGCACGTAAAGCTAAGTAATTGATTAAGGCCTGATAGCAGTGGCAGAGATTGCAGCAGAGGACTACGTAGTTCTTGGGCGCTTCAACTCACCTTTCGGTGTGCAGGGTTGGATCAAAGTCTACTCATACACTGATACGATGGAGAATATCCTCAGCTATCGCCCCTGGTTGGTAAAACAGCAAGGCGAATGGGTACCCGTTAAGGTGACCAGCGCTAAAAAACAGGGTAAGGGTTTAATCGCAAAATTGGACTCTATAGATTCACCCGAAGCAGCCCGCCAATATTGTGAGGCGGAGATTGCAGTACCACGCTCGGTTCTTCCGGTGTTGGATGACGGTGATTACTACTGGAGTCAATTAGAGACATTATTGGTTTATACCGAATCCGGCGAATTGTTGGGTCGGGTTGATCACCTTATAGAGACCGGCGCAAATGACGTGTTGGTTGTTAAAGGTACAGACGAGAGCGTTGATCGTGAAACTCGATTGATCCCATATGTACTGGATCAGGTGATCAAGCAAATTGATTTAAACGCTGGAACAATTCGGGTCGATTGGGACCCGGAGTTCTAAGTTGTGTGGTTTGGGATCGTATCACTGTTCCCTGAAATGCTTGAAGCGGTTAGTCGTTTTGGTGTGACAGGCAGAGCAGTCAAAAACGGACTGATCCAAGTCGAGAGCTGGAATCCTAGAGATTTTACTCACGACAAACATCGCACCGTCGATGATCGCCCCTTTGGCGGTGGTCCTGGGATGTTGATGAAGGTTCAGCCTTTAAAAGATGCGATTGCGGCAGCGAAAGCGGCAGCACCCAGTCAGGCTAAAGTGATCTATCTCTCGCCTCAGGGCAGACGCTTAGATCAACAAGGTGTGACAGAACTGGCCACGGCAGAGAGTTTGATCTTTGTTTGCGGACGCTACGAAGGGGTTGATGAACGCCTGATCGAAGCGGAAGTGGATGAGGAGTGGTCGCTCGGTGATTTTGTCCTGAGTGGCGGTGAGCTCCCCGCGATGGTCATGGTTGATGCGATATCAAGAATGGTGCCCGGAGTATTGGGTGACCAAGCCTCGGCTGAAGAGGATTCCTTCTTTGAAGGGCTGCTTGATTGTCCACACTACACACGACCAGAACAGTTAGATGGCGTAGGCGTACCGCCGGTATTGATGAGTGGAAATCACGCAGAGATACGGAAATGGCGCTTAAAACAGCAGTTGGGAAGAACCTTTGAGCGTCGTCCCGATCTGCTGGAAAAGATCGATTTGAACCCAGAACAGCAAACGTTGTTAAACGAATACATCGGCGAGACTAAAAAGTAGTCCGCAGTTGAAAAGTTAGGAGCGAGCGATGAGCAGCAAAAACTTAATCATTCAGCAGATCGAAGCTGAACAAACTGGTAAAGAAGTACCAAACTTCGGCCCAGGTGACACTGTAGTAGTTCAAGTACGTGTTGTAGAAGGCAACCGTAGCCGTCTACAGGCATTTGAAGGTGTGGTTCTAGGTAAGCGTAACCGCGGCCTAAACTCTGCATTCACTGTACGTAAAATCTCACACGGTGTTGGCGTAGAGCGTACTTTCCAGACTTACAGCCCAGCGGTTGAAGCGATCGAAGTTAAGCGTCGTGGTGATGTTCGTCAGGCGAAACTATACTACCTACGTGAACGTAGCGGTAAGTCTGCACGTATCAAAGAGAAGCTTAACTAAGTTAATTTTATTAACTGAGTTTATCTCAATCTAGAAAGGCGGCCATTGGTCGCCTTTTTTATTGTTCTGATTATTCCAATTCCTAAAACTGGTCTAGTATGAAGTGATCATTGTTAGGGGGCTCCTTTGCGCTGGTTTAAAACCGTTCTTCTGTTATTGATTGCGACGCTGCTGGTCGGCGGGGGTGGCTATGCGTACGTCTGGTACAAAGCTAAAGCCTATATCGATGATACTTTGATGGTTCTGCTACCCGGTTATCGTGTGCATTATGAGGCGTTAGTACTCGACCCAAGAGGCGAAGTTCGTATTGAGTCATTGCAGGCGACTCCATTCGGTTATGAATCTGCCATCAAGGTGGCTAACATCAGTATTCGAGCGGATGCTCCGCTCTTTTTTTTGCAGCCATCGCCTGTCAGCAGTACCACTGACTGGCCCAGTTTTTTAGCCATCAAAATCGATAAATTGAGACTGGACCTTGCATCCGATTTTATGGAGACCGCCTTGGCAAACCAGAGTGCTGCTGCAAGTAAAGGGTTGGTCAACATCGCAGCACTGGGTTGTGGTGATGTGCGTGAGTTTTCTCTGCCCGAGTTGCGAGATATGGGCTACCCAGAACTTCAGGCGGATCTTACCATTCGTCTCGATCCAGATAATGACAAAGGTCGTCTTGTCCTAGGGAGTCAGATTCAACTGTTGGGCATCGCTTCCCAGCGACTGGTGTTGGAGGTCAGCTTTACCCCCGGATACTTGGCGCCGCAGACGATATTGGCAGCCAGTCCAAGGGTTCAGCGTTTTCAGTTTGCTTACCAAGACCTTGGGTTTAATGCTCGACGCGATACCTATTGTGCCGAGCAGACGCAAGTGACCGAAGCCGACTATCGTTTGGTGCATGCTGATCTTCTAAAAGCGCAAGCTTCACAGCTGGGTATGCAGGTGCCAGAGCGACTATGGAATGCTTATGAGCAGGCTACTGCTCCGGGCTCAAACGTCGAATTAGGCATTTCGCCAGCGGGTGGAGTGGGCAGTGAGTTGTTCGTGTTAATGAATGCGCCGCATGTCTTAGCTGAGCGCTTGAATCCCTCGTTACGCATCAACTCGGAGGAGCTTGATTTGGCTGGTTTGGATTGGGAGACGTTGTTGCCGGATGCGGAGCAGGCAGAGCAGTTAACCCCGCAAGAGGAGAGTCTTGTTGACGTTGAGCAGCTTAAAGAGAAGATGCTTTCCAGTCTCGAAGTGCAAAAGCTGGAGGATCTGAAGAGATTCTATCCGGCCAGTTTTGATGAATTAGATGACTATTTACAACATCAGATTCGACTTTACACCGACTTTGGGCGTCAGATTGAGGGGCGTTTAATCGAGGTGACTGAGAATAAGTTAGTTCTACTCAGAAGAGTGGATCAAGGGTATGCTTCCTACTCTGTTGATCGTAACTTTTTAGAAACTATTGAGGTCTACCGTTAGTGCCGGATGGTCGCTTTACTGCGCAAAGCCCTGATTCCAAAGATGTCGCGTTAATCAAAGAGTTTATCCAAGGCTTATGGATGGAGCGTGGGTTAAGTGATAACACGCAAAGTGCCTATCGACGCGATCTGAATCAGTTTGCTTGCTGGTTAAATCAGCAGAGTAAGTCACTGATGGATGTGACGCAGGCGGATTTGCAACATTACCTTGCCTGGCGCCTGTCGGAGGCGTTTAAAGCCAGCTCGACCGCTCGACAGCTCTCCTGCATTCGTGGTTTTTTTCGCTATCTTTTGCGCGAAGCTGTGATCGATGTTGACCCTACCTTGAATGTATCCAATCCAAAACGTGGTCGAGCGCTACCAAAGTCGATTTCAGAAATAGAAGTTGATGCTCTGCTTGAAGCGCCAGTTATTGACGATCCTTTGGGGTTGCGTGATCGAGCGATGTTGGAGCTGTTATACGGGTCCGGCTTGCGAATTTCTGAATTAATTGGGCTTGAGGTGGGGCAAATCGACCTGCGAGCTGGATTATTACAGGTGATCGGAAAGGGTGATAAAGAACGGTTGGTGCCGGTGGGTGATACGGCCATCGATTGGTTGAAACGCTATCAGCTGTCAGCTCGACCTTTGCTCGTGGGAGCGATCAATCCTGATGCGCTCTTCTTAAGTCGTCGAGGGCAGCAGATGACCCGACAGACCTTTTGGCATCGTATTAAATTCTGGGCTCAGCAGGCGGGTGTTCAATCAGAACTGTCGCCCCATACGCTTCGGCATGCGTTTGCGACACATTTACTGAACCATGGTGCGGATCTGCGGGCGGTACAGATGCTATTGGGTCATGCCAATTTATCCACCACTCAGATCTACACGCAAATTGCGACGCATCGCTTAGAGCAGTTGCATAAGCAGTTTCATCCGCGGGGTTAAACTGGCACACTGATCACCATTTTTAAGGAGTTAAGATGAAAACGTTGTTCGCACTGTTGTTATCCCTTGTCACTTTGCCAGCTCTGGCCAGTTCGGAGGCTCTGATTGAAGATCGGCTGAAAGCGGTCGACCCTTCTATCCCCATTACATTGATCGAACCATCCGATATGAGCGGTTTTTATGAGGTGTTACTTGGTTCCGGTGAGGTGCTTTTCGTCAGTGAAGATGGTCAATTTATTCTGTCGGGTAAGGCGTATCAGGTCACTCAAGATAATCGTCTGATCAATCTCACTGAGAAGCGCCTCAGCGGCATGCGTTTAGAGGCGGTGCAGCAGGTAGATGATAACGATATGGTTATTTTCCCAGCCGAGGGCGAGAGGCGTGCCCGAATCTACGTCTTTACGGATATTGACTGCCCCTACTGCCAGAAGTTGCACGAGGAGGTCAATGCGCTTAATGAAGCGGGCGTTGAGGTGGCGTATTTGGCCTTTCCGCGCTCTGGTCCTGGGGGTGCTACAGCGTCGCGTATGGATCAGATCTGGTGTGCGGATGATCGCTTAGCCGCGATGGAATCGGCCCTTGATGGGGGTTCTGTCACAGCAGCTGCCTGTCAAACACCGGTGCTTGAGCAGCTAGCGCTAGGTCAAAAGTTGGGCGTTACAGGTACTCCAGCCATGATTACGGAGACGGGCGACCTGTTACCGGGTTATATGCCGGCAGAGCGCTTGTTACCGGTATTGGGGATTAACTGATTTACCCATAGTTCAAGCCCTATTTCTAAGCTATAATATGCCCCATTTTTTAACGCTCTGAGTCGGATGAACCGCTCGAGCTCACGTCAAATGGGGTATGGTTGTGAAGCCGGTAAAAGTTGGCATCTGTGGAATGGGTACTGTCGGTGGCGGTACATTCGATGTTCTAAATCGTAATGCGTCAGAGATTGCACGTCGTGCGGGTCGTCGAATTCAGATTGAACAGGTTGCTATGCGCCGCCCAAATCCTGCGTTTGATACGACTGGAATCCACGTCACATCAGACATTTTTGAGATCGCAACCAATCCTGAGATTGATATCGTTATCGAGTTGATCGGCGGCTACGAAACAGCCTTTGATCTGGTGATGACGGCCATTCAAAACGGTAAGCACGTTGTGACAGCGAATAAAGCGTTAATTGCTGTGCACGGCAACGAGATCTTTGCTGCGGCTCAAGAGAAGAATGTGATGGTCGCGTTTGAAGCCTCAGTGGCCGGCGGGATCCCAATCATCAAAGCCATTCGTGAAGGTTTGTCGGCGAACAAGATCGACTGGCTGGCTGGCATTATCAACGGTACAGGAAACTTCATTCTGACCGAAATGCGTGAAAAAGGCCGTGCGTTTGAGGATGTATTGGCCGAAGCGCAAGCATTGGGTTATGCAGAAGCGGATCCTACCTTTGATGTTGAAGGGATTGATGCAGCGCACAAGCTGACCATTCTTACCTCTCTTGCCTTTGGTATTCCTCTGCAGTTTGAGAAAGCTTACACCGAGGGAATCAGCAAGATCACATCACAGGATGTGAGTTATGCTGAAGAGCTAGGGTACCGAATCAAACACCTCGGTATCACCCGCCGTACTGCCAAGGGTATTGAATTGCGCGTTCACCCAACGATGATTCCAGAGAAGGCGCTGCTGGCCAATGTTAATGGTGTCATGAATGCGGTTCTTGTTGATGGTGATGCGGTTGGTCAAACGCTTTACTACGGTGCGGGTGCCGGTGCTGAGCCAACCGCTTCTGCTGTGGTAGCCGATGTGGTGGATGTAGTGCGCACGCTGACCGCTGATCGTGACAACCGAGTCCCTCATTTGGCGTTCCAGCCAAGCGAATTGTCAGATGCTGAGATTCTTCCAGTCGAACAGGTCGAGAGTGCTTACTACCTGCGTTTGCAAGCCGTTGAACGCCCTGGTGTGATGGCTCACATTACTCGCATCCTTGGTGAAAAAGGGATCAATATTGAAGCCGTGATTCAAAAACCGATTCGTCAATCACAGGTGCCTGTCATACTTCTGACTCAACGAGTGGTTGAATCGACAATGAACGAAGCACTTCGTGAGATCGAAGCACTTCCAGACGTCGTGGGTGAAGTGACTCGCATCCGTGTTGAACAGTTGGCTGATTAAGAGGAATTTTCGATGCGTTATATTTCAACTCGTGGTGATGCACCAGTACTCAACTTCGCAGATGTACTGTTAGCTGGTTTGGCATCTGATGGCGGCCTCTATGTACCTGAGACACTCCCTACCTTCTCGAAAGAGGAGATCGCTAGCTGGGCAGGCCTAAGCTATGCGGATCTTGCGTTTAAGGTGATTAAGCCGTTCGTTGAAGAGTGCATCAGTGACGCGGATCTTAAATCGATGATCGATGATACCTATGCCGTGTTCAAGCACGATGCAGTCGCGCCGCTGGTTCAGATCGACAGTAATGAGTTTGTTCTAGAACTTTTCCACGGACCTACATTGGCGTTCAAAGACTTTGCACTGCAGCTGCTGGGTCGTTTGATGGATCATGTGTTGAAGCAACGCAATGAACGTCTGGTGATTATGGGGGCTACTTCAGGCGACACAGGTTCTGCGGCTATCGAAGGCTGCCGCCACTCTGAACACTTGGATATTTTTATTCTTCACCCTTACAACCGTGTTTCAGAAGTACAGCGTCGCCAGATGACAACGGTATTAGAGGACAACGTCTTCAATATTGCATTGGAAGGTAACTTCGACGACTGTCAGGAGATGGTCAAAGACAGCTTTGCGGATCAGAGTTTCTTGAACGGCATGAAGTTGGGTGCAGTCAACTCGATTAACTGGGCACGTATTATGGCTCAGATCGTTTACTACTTCTCGGCATCACTCACACTGGGTGGTCCTCACCGTCCTGTCTCTTTCTCGGTTCCAACCGGTAACTTCGGTGATATCTTTGCCGGTTATCTTGCTAAGCAGATGGGTCTGCCGATCGATCAGTTGGTAGTGGCTACCAACCGTAACGATATTCTACATCGCGTGATCAGCGGCAACGACATGTCGAAAGTGCATCTTGAGCATACTTTATCACCCTCGATGGATATCATGGTCTCGTCTAACTTCGAGCGTCTTCTGTTTGATGTTTATGGTCGTGATGGCAAAGCGGTTGCTGATCTTATGGCTCGCTTTAAGAAGGAGTCTGTTCACCTTGGTGAGGGTGAGTGGGATAAAGTTCGTGAGTTGTTTAACAGTTACTCGGTGGATGATGAGACAACTTGCCAGGTGATTGCTGAGATTTACGAGTCTACAGAGTACCTGCTGGATCCGCACACGGCTATTGGTGTTAAAGCTGCACGCGAGTGTCGTCGTGATATGAGTGTGCCGATGGTGACACTGGCGACTGCGCACCCGGTTAAGTTCCCAGACCCTGTCGTAAAAGCCGGTCTTGAATCACCTAGTTTACCGGCTCATATGAGCGATCTATTTGAACGAGACGAGCGATTGACGGTGCTGGATAATGATTTGGCTACCGTACAACAGTTTGTGGCGACTCACTCGCACAAGAGCTAAATGAATCGCCCCTCCGCTGAGGGGCGTTTTTTTGTATGGACAGTTTCTTCTCTCTCTCAAAGCTTTTCTGGTTTCTTGCGGCACCCGACCATCTATTGGTTTGGTTGCTGTTGCTTGGTCTTACTCTTTTATGGCTGGGTAAGCGCCGAGTGGCTTGCTGGTTACTTTCGACTGACCTACTGCTGTTGCTGGTGATTTTGTTGATGCCCCTTGGCGATGCTCTCTTATACCCCCTTGAGTCACGGTTTAAGCAGCCTGATCTGACTCAGATTGAGCCTGCTGGGATGATCATTTTGGGTGGTGGTGAAAACCCAGAGCTCTCTTCAGTGTGGCAGCAGTCACAGTTCAATGCCGCTGCTGAACGTGTAATGGTGATTCCTGCTTTGGCGAAGCGTTTTCCTGAGGCGAACATCATCTTTTCCGGAGGCAGTGGCTCTGTGCTTCGTCAATCATTTAAGGGGGCTGATGGGGTGTTCGATTATTTAGAGCAGATAGGCTTATCGGATCGTGTGCTGTTGGAAAATCAGTCACGAAATACCTATGAAAATGCACTATTGTCGGCAAAATTGTTGGGTGAAGTGCCGGATCAACCCTGGCTGCTGGTGACCTCGGCTTTCCACATGCCACGTTCGGTCGGGATATTTGAAAAGCAGGGTTGGCAGGTGATTCCTTATCCTGTGGACTACTACACGACCACATCAACAGGCTTAAAATTGGACCCAAAGCTTTGGCGTAATATGCGAGATCTTAATACCGGTATACGCGAGTGGATAGGTCTTCTGGCCTACTACCTTACCCATAAAACGGATCAACTGTTGCCAGGTGAGTCGTGAACGAACCGACCATTATCGAACGCCCCGTCGGCGATTTGTCGACACCTCTTGCGTCGTTGCATCCGGTCATTGCGCGCATCTACAGTGGGCGTGGTGTGACTGAACTCAGTGAGCTCGAGAAGGGGTTAGACACACTGCTCCCTGATGGTGCCATGTTGGGTGTCGATGCCGGGGTCGCTAGGCTTGTCACTGCGCTAGAACATCAGGAGTCTGTGTTGATTGTGGGTGACTTTGATTGTGATGGCGCCACCAGTACCACAACGGCTCTATTAGCTCTGCGTGCATTTGGTTTTAATCACGTTGATTATTTGGTCCCGAATCGTTTCGAATACGGCTATGGCCTCTCTCCAGAGATTGTTGAGGTGGCTCAGCAGAAACAGCCGCATCTGATCATTACGGTCGATAATGGTATCTCCAGCATTGAAGGAGTTGACCGCGCTAATGAGTTAGGCATCGATGTGATCGTGACGGATCACCACCTACCTGGATCCGTTTTGCCTAATGCAGTCGCCATCATCAACCCGAACCAAAGAGGTTGTCAGTTCATTGCAAAATCGACCTGTGGTGCGGGGGTGATTTTCTACCTATTAATCGCGCTCCGTCGTCAGCTTCAGCAGAGTGGTTGGTTTGATAAGAGTGGTGTTAAAGCGCCCAACTTGGGTAACTATCTCGATCTTATTGCACTGGGCACGGTAGCCGATGTGGTGCCTTTGGAGCGCAATAACCGTACACTGGTGCATCAAGGTTTGGCACGCATCCGTGCAGGAAGAGCACGTCCGGGTCTTCTTGCGCTTTTAGAGGTTGCAGGACGTGATCATCAACGCATCAGCAGTTCTGATTTAGGGTTTGCCGTTGCGCCACGTTTGAACGCAGCTGGACGTTTGGATGACATCAGCTTAGGTATAGAGTGTCTTTTAGAAGATGATCCACAGCGAGCCCGCGAATATGCTGAACAGTTGGATGCCCTAAACCGTGAGCGTCGCTCTATTGAGTCTGAAATGCAGGCTCAAGCGATGGCCCATTTGGACACATTGGATCTCTCTGAAACGCAGCGTCCAGCTGGCATAGCGCTTTATAATGAGAACTGGCATCAAGGGGTCATCGGCATTTTAGCGTCTCGCGTTAAAGAGAAGCTGCATCGACCAGTGATTGTGTTTGCGCCGGGCGATGAGGGTGAGATAAAGGGATCAGCTCGATCTATTGAGGGGTTTCATATACGCGATGGATTGGATCGAATAGCGACCGAACATCCTGGATTAATCTCAAAGTTTGGCGGTCACGCGATGGCAGCTGGTTTAACCATTGCCAAAGCGGATCTGGATCGCTTTGAGGTCGCATTTGCGGCCGAAGTGACGCGTCAAACCCGTAAAGAGGATCTGGATCGGGTGATTGAGACCGATGGTGAGTTAGCCCCTAATCAATTCACCATGGAACTGGCTCAGATGATTCAAGAAGCGGGCCCCTGGGGGCATCAATTCCCGGAGCCCAGTTTTCATGGTGAATTTCGACTGTTGCAGCAGCGTATTGTCGGTCAAAAACATCTAAAAATGGTTCTGCAAGAGCCCACTACAGGCTTGGCACTGGACGCAATCGCCTTTAATGTAGAGTCTGATGTTTGGCCGAACGCGTCGATTAATCGTGTGCGTGCTGTTTACCGATTGGACATTAATGAATTTCGTGGGCAACGCAGCTTACAGCTAATGGTAGAGTGGCTTAAGCCGCTTTAAGCCAAATAATTAGGAGTAAAATATGAACGACTTTACAACAGACGAGCTGGGTATTTTGGTCTCTGTCTTTGAACGTGCTGGGGTGCCTGAGGATGGGTCGGCAGAAGGCAGTCTTTTAAAGGTGATCAAAGGGGCGCACGCTGAGCGAATGGAGCTTGAATCGATGGACTTTGATGACTGTGCAGGTGGTGCGTGCAAGCTGTAGATAAAACGCTCAAACCCTACTTCGTGGGTGCTCATGTGAGTGCGGCGGGTGGGGTGCAAAATGCGCCATTGAATGCCGCTGCCATTGGCGCCAATGCCTTTGCGCTGTTTACCAAGAATCAGCGACAGTGGGTGGCTAAGCCGCTTGCCGATGAGGCGGTGGAGCAATTCAAAGCGAACTGCGCAGAGCATGGTTTTGCTCCTGAGCAGATCCTTCCACACGACAGTTACCTGATTAACTTAGGTCACCCTGAGCCAGAGCCGCTTAAAAAGTCACGCGATGCTTTTGTTGATGAGATGCAGCGTTGTGAACAGTTAGGGCTCTGCTATTTGAATTTTCACCCGGGAAGCCATCTTAAAAAGATTGATGCACAAACCTGTTTGGCAACCATCTCGGAATCGATCGATATAGCCACACAAGAGACTGATCAGGTTATCGCTGTGATTGAGACGACGGCGGGACAGGGCTCCAATTTAGGCTATCGTTTTGAAGAGATCGCCGCGATCATCGATAAAAGTCGGTTTCCCGATCGCATTGGAGTCTGCATTGATACCTGCCATATTTTTGCCGCAGGTTATGATTTGCGGACCTTTGAAGCGTGTGAACAGAGTTTTGCAGAATTTGAACGACTGATCGGTTTCGATAAGTTGTGCGGTATGCACATAAATGACTCCAAAATCGCGCTGGGTGGTCGGGTCGATCGCCACCACTCGTTGGGTCAGGGTGAGATTGGTTGGGAGGCCTTTCGTTATATTATGCAAGATGATCGTTTTCGGGGTGTGCCGCTCTGTTTGGAGACTATCGACGAGACGATTTGGCCAGAAGAGATTCAGCAGTTGCGACAATTTGCGGGCGAGAAGCAGGCTTCGCAATGAGTTCAAATGGCTCACAACCCGCTTGGGTACCTAGCTTTGGCCAGCATGATTACCGTTTGGTAAAAGATGAGACGGCCTTTCAGGGTTATTTTCGGGTAAAGCGTTTAACACTTGAGCACAAAACTTTCTCGGGCCAGTCGATTGAGATCACTCGCGAGTTGTTTCAGCGCGGTGATGCGGTCTGTGTTTTGCTCTATGATCCTACTAAAGACCGAGTCGTACTGGTTGAACAATTCCGGGTTGGGTCTATAAAAGGGCCCTCACCGTGGATGCTTGAGGTGGTTGCGGGTGTCGTTGAAGAGGGTGAAACCTCTGAACAAGTTGCTAAACGAGAGTCTATTGAAGAGGCGGGTTTGTCGATCGGTGAGCCACGAAGAATTATTCGTTATCTGCCCAGTGGCGGAGGCTGCGACGAGTGGATTGATCTGCTTTATGCTGAGGTGGATTCGGATCAAGCTAAAGGTATTCATGGATTGCCGGAAGAGGGCGAAGATATTCGGGTTCACGTTCTGTCGAGCGATGATGCCATTGAATTAGTGAATCAGGGTGTTATTAATAGTTCGCCAGCCATCATTGGCTTGCAGTGGCTGGCGCTGAATAAATTGAGTTTACTGGGTGCGGTTGATGCATGAATTGAAGCGTAAATACGTCCCGGATTTGGTGAAACAGAGCATGGTCTCTGAGACAAACTACGCGCGTCTGATGCGTCTACTTCCGGGTCAACAGGCGTCCATTGAGTTTCGCATCGAGTGGCATCAACACGCCTATGTGGTTGCGATTAAACGAGATGAGGAGTTTGCTTACACCTCTACTTGGACGCTCTCTTACTGGCCAGAACAGGCTTCCCCTTGGTTTAATCCACAGTCGTTCGTGATTCGCCTCTACCATGATGCACGTATGGCTGAAGTGGTTTGTTTAAAGCGTCGTTCACAGCTGCCTGGTCGCTACGACTACCCTAACGATGCGATGCATCAGCCCGACGAGAAGTATCAGCTAAATCAGCACCTTGCGGAGTGGTTGGGTCACTGTGCAACACAGGGTGTTCGTCACGATGTGAAAGTGGTGAGTGGCCAGTAATGCACTTTCTGTATATCCATGGTTTTAACAGTTCACCCCAGTCACTCAAGGGTCAACAGTTGATACGTCACTTTAAATCGATTGGTCAATCGTCGCAGCTTTCGGTACCCGCGCTTTCGCACTGGCCGAGAGAGGCGATGCAGCAGTTAGAGAGGGTCGTTCAGCAGCATGATGAGTTACTACTGATCGGCAGTTCTCTTGGTGGCTTCTATGCGACCAATCTTTGTGAACGTTTTTCACATGTGAAAGCGGTTTTGGTTAATCCCGCGGTAGCACCACATAATTTGTTGGGCGTCTTGTTGGGGCCGCAAAAGAACATTTACTCGGGTGAAGAGTATGAATTGACGCTGGAACATATGGCTCAGTTAGAGCGGTTGTATTATCCTCAACTGAATTACCCGGAACGTCTGTTACTGTTGCAACAAGAGGGGGATGAAACCCTCGACTATCGAGAAGCAGTTAGCTACTACAGTGCGTCCCCACAGATTGTTCAACCGGGCGGCCATCACGGCTTTGAGAATTTTGAATCCATGCTGCCGACGATTTTTGCCTTTGCTGAAAATCGCTGGCAGCCTGAGAACGGCTAGGAATAGAGAGATATGTCAAAGGACTATAATGCTGGTTCGATAGAGGTGTTAAGCGGGTTGGATCCTGTCAAACGCCGCCCCGGTATGTATACCGAAACGGACCGTCCCAATCACCTGGCCCAAGAGGTGATCGACAACTCAGTTGATGAGGCGTTGGCGGGTCATGCTAAACAGATCGACATCATTCTACACCCCGATAACTCACTCTCAGTTTCCGATGATGGACGAGGCATGCCGGTGGATATCCACCCAGAAGAGGGTGTGCCGGGGGTTGAGCTGATTCTGACCAAGCTGCACGCCGGCGGTAAGTTTAACAATGACAACTACAACTACTCTGGTGGCCTTCACGGGGTAGGTGTCTCTGTAGTTAATGCGCTCTCCAAGTTGTTGGAAGTTCAAATTCGTCGTGGTGGTCAGGTTCATCGCATCGGATTCGCTGATGGTGAAAAGGTATC
>Ga0102948_1000213_pt1 | contig 21910 bp, 20 predicted proteins | sample SalPonA_A_H2O_MG_FD_78211 | JGI IMG/M metagenome (GOLD analysis project Ga0102948, IMG submission 78211) | Water microbial communities from South San Francisco under conditions of wetland restoration - Salt Pond MetaG R2A_A_H2O_MG | ecosystem: Environmental > Aquatic > Non-marine Saline and... | reverse complement strand
CCAAAGGATATAAATTCGTTAGCAAACCATCATTAGATGAAATCCCATCACCTTATGCTATGAAAGTTACAGGAATTATGATTAATGAGGTTATGGAAGGTGGTCTAAACAAGGCGGAAACCTTATATAAAATTCATAAAATGTTTTCTAGCTCTCCAACGGGAAGACCGCTTGTTATATCAGGATACAATATTAAGGATTTTGATATTCCACAGCTTCATCATAATTTTTTCCAAAACGGCTTAGATCCTTACAAACCATTTTGGTCTGCTGACAACGCTTCAAACATAAATAATAGAGTTTTTGATGTATATGATTTAGTGAAAGTTGCTTTTGCCTTAAGACCTGGTGTGATGGAGTGGGCTACTAAAGATGATGGTTCTTTTAGTTTGAAGTTAGAAGATCTTTCAAAAGCGAATGGCATTGAGCACGAGAATGCACATGAATCGATGAGTGACGTAATAGCCACTGTAAAAATTGCTCAGATTATTAATGAAAACAATCCACGTTTATTAGATGCCGTATTTGAAAAAACATTAAAGAAAAACGTAAGACCTTTCTACAAGCAAGCTTTGCAAGATAGAACAATTATGATCGATGTAAATAGATTGAACGGCACTAACAATAGATATGGTACTCTTTGTGCCCCTATCATGCTTGATCCTAAGCAACCAGACAAAATTCATCTAGTCGATCTTCGTTATGATTTGCAACCTTTGTTAGAACTTTCAGTAGATGAGATTAGAGAAAATATTTATAAAAAATCCGACGATGAAACTAAAGTAAAAATAGGTCTGATGAACAGACAAAATAATAAGGCGCTCCACTTTAACTATATGGCAGGAGAAAGACCTATAATTTCAGAAGAAGTTTTGGATGCAATGAATATTGATATGGATCTTGTTCATCGAAACTATGAAAATATCATCAAAAACCCAAAAGCTCTGCAAACTATTAAACAGAATATAATCTCTCTACAAGAAGACTATGGAAAGTGCTTTGACACTTTCGATGAAAACGCTGTTTATTCTGGAATGGGTGTTGATAACATTTCTAAAAATGGCTCCTATGTTAGTACAGAAGGATTTCTTGATAAAACGACAGCATACACACTGTCAAAAGCAACTGAACCGTTCCTTAAAGTAACTGAAGAGTGCGAAGAAGGAACTTACAGTGAGCCTCTAGAAAGCTTAAATGTTCTTGAAGAGGCATCCAAATGTAAGGATATGTACAGAGCCTTTCAAATTATGAGCCGTAAAAAATGGTTGGTATTAAATGATATACCAACTGATCCCGAAATGATTTCTTCAGCAACAGACGCTTATGAAATTAAAAAGGTTTTCCAATATCTCGTTAATAAACTTGATAGCAAAGATAGCAAGTTCCAGACATTTGAAAGTTTCTATGCTCAACTGGATGAAGTATATGAAGCTGGTGAATTGGATGAACGACAAACTAATGCCCTGGAAGAGACAGAAAAATATGTTATCGCACTTGGCGAAAAACTTGATGCTATCGAATCTATGATTCCAGTTATTGATGCTAAAATTGAAACTGCAAGCGAAAAAGACAAAGAAGCCATAGAAAAAATTGAGTTGATGGAAGTAGCTAACATCAATAAATTGTATCTACAGCCAGAAGACAGCAACGAACTAGACGACTCTCCAAGCCCTTAAAAATCTGGCGTAAAATCAGATGCTTTCTCTTTGAAAGAAACAGATGGTTGAGAATAACCTTTCTTAATCATCTGATCTTCAAAGACTTCTGAACTAACCCCTAAAAATTCGAAACCCTTCATTATTGATTCTTTAAAGTCACTCTTGGTCATCAAAATCTTTTCAACGTTTGAGTAAGCACCAGGTTTCAACAAGCCTGGTAAATTTTCTTCTGCATATCTTAAAGCGTTAAAAGCTCGCTTATTTAGTTCATTATCCGTTGTATACTTATCAATAATTTTATCAGTATGATAAGCCCAAGTGCTTGGTCTACCTATATCGTTCTCAACCATCAAGTTAAAAACGAAGGTGTCGAAACGATTATCAATATCCTGAACACGTTTGCTCTTACTCTTCTTATCGTTAATAAACTGGCGACCTTTTAGTTTCTCCCTTTTCTCAGCCTTATACTGCAAGCCATTCGTGTTCAAAAAATTCCCAAGATCAGACGACATATCTATCTTAAAACTTGCCACACGTTCAACACTTTCAATACCAGACTCTAACAAATTATCTGATATAAGCTTTAATACTTTAGAGGAATTGTTTGAGAGATCTTCTAATGCGATTCCTGGTGTTACAGAACGATAGTCTGTAACAGTTATTGCAGCGTGGGCACCCTGAGAGGAGGGAGAATAGAGCTCATTGCCAACTTCGATTCTCTTTTTAATCCTATCCGTAGAAAATTCATCGACACCACAGAGAGATGCAAAACGACTCAACGCAATAATGCTCTCTTCAGAAAGCTCACGACTATCTGTTCTAGGGTAAGATAAACGTCCTGCTTCATAGTTTTCCTGTAATAGGTCAGCTACAGAGGAGGGGGATTCGTTAATCGCAGTAGATATATTGATCACAGCATCTGCATAGTTCCAAGGCTGAGTTTCGTTTGGAACCAAATGCTCTTCATCAAGTTCAAAGACTTCCTTCTTAGCACTTTCTATTAAATAGGTTAACGTGTCTTTTAAGTGCATCTGTTCTTTCTTAATATCAACTTTCAATGAAATACCATCTCCCATGTTATCAACATACACTGAAGATTTATTAAAAGATGAATCGCTTAATGATTTAAGTGTGGGGGTAAGAACTCTCCCTACGCTCTCAAAAGGAGGTGTCTTGTCATTTGAAAATCCGTAACCAATTGTTCTGTCTAGAACTCGCCTTTTGTTTCCGTGGGACACGATCTCGCTATTGAGGTCTCTCGCATTCGAGATGGCTTCCCTGAGATGCTTTTCTTCTATAGTATTGAACCTTACACGTCGAAAGTTTTTATCACCTAGGATGTGCTTAACGTGACTGGCGATAACCTCACCTTCTACATCATTGTCCGTACACAAATAAACATCATCAACTAGTGAAGACATCCTTCTTACGGCATTTGCACTTTTTTCGTTGGAAACAACCCAAGATTTTGAGTCAAATGATATTGGATCAAATCCTATCTCTTTCTCAGGTAAATCAAAAAGGCGACCATATGTCGCAATGACATAAAAGTCGCCTTCAGGATATAAATTACTAAGTATTTTTTTGAAAGCCCCAGATTTACCAGGTGATTCTATTACAAATAATTTATTTGACTGCTTCATTTACTTTATTAGCGGCTTTAATAAGGTTCTTAATATCACTCACCGTATCTACGAAGTCTACTGAACCGCCACTGCTGCCGCCAAGGGTTCCGTTGTATACGCTTTCGCCGCCACCGCCGCCCAGTATATTACCGTTCTCTAAGTTTTCTTGAGTTAACCCAATGTCGATTTTCGTTCCGTATCCCATTGTCACCTTATCAATAACAAGATCAGTTTGAGCTTGCATTGTGTCATTCAAACCATCGATAAATGGGTTGACAAGACCTTCAGCAATATTACACAACGTATCTTTAGTAATGTTGAAACCAAAATCAGGCAAGCCAGGGAAAGAGAAGGCAGAGAAGTCACATCCACCAAGGAAAGGGTTTTGCATTGAATATGGCAGATTATTTGGATCAATGTCTTCTGGCTTTATAAGCACATCACAAATATCTTTATTTATTGGCTTAATCTCTTTTTTGGTCCCACAACTGCCACCTGCATTTGCTGGAGCCGTGGCGTCTTCTGCAAGAGCCACACTGCTCAATGACATAGTTACAGTTGTTAACATAGCTAAAGCGAAGCTTTTATTCATTTTCGATTCCTCGACTGTTCTCATTTCTTATTTTTATTAAGGTTTCACCATTTTTAAACAAATTAGCCTTCTTTTCAAACCTCATAATATTTTCTATTCGTTCTATAAGATTATTTGACTCTTTGTAGTATACGCTTTCTTTATCTCTAGCGTATTTCAAACATTGAGAATATATTTTTAGGCTAATTCCCTCACTTCTATCTGATGCCTTATCCATCCATATTAAAGACGACATACAAACTCCATAAGGAAGTCTCGATAAAAGATTTATTGTTTCACCCATTGCTTCATCAATGTTTCTATTTTTTGAAAAAGCATCAGCCAGCTCTTTAATAACAATTGCTATGTTCTTAAATGTTTCTGGACTTTCATCATATTTAAAAGTCCATTCCTCTTTTTCTTCGCATGTTTCAATAAAACCTTTTAGGTTAGGTTTTAAAGATTCCCAGAAAACGGCTTGGACTTCAGGATGAAAAAATTTTTGATCGATTTTATCCACGTATAAACCTTTTTTATTCTTTATAAATATATAATAACATTAATGATTTAGTATTAAAAGAAATTATATCATTTGACCATAAGCCACTATAAATTATATAATAAAAATAATCTAATTATAATAATGAGTATAATAAGCATGAATAAATTTACAGAAGGTTTTTTGGGTAAAATAGGTTCTAATACTATTAGAGATTCTTTTACAACTAATATAAAAAGAAACGATCTTTCAAAGAACAGTAAAAAGAAAGAGAGAGACTTTGATCCTCATGTAGGATTTTCAAATTGCTTAAATCATTTAAAAGATAATGGAATAGCAATAGAGTTTGGAAGTGAAAAGCTAGATTCTGAAATAATAAAAAATAGCCCAGAGATTGAGTTGTTCTCTAGCAATTACTAAAGGTTTTGAAATGAAAAAGAAAATTATAGCGACCAGTATTTTAACGATCAGTCTTTTGAGTAGTACAAACTCACATGCATCAGGCATACCTACATTCGATGCTGCAATGAACGCTATATTGACGAATCAGTATGTTCAAGATGCAATGCAGCATGCGGAAGATATTGCTCTTAAGATAGAGCAAATGGCTCAAGATTCCATGCTAAATCTAGCTAAAATAACGAATGATAATAATTTAGCAGCTGCGCAAATGGCACGAGAAGGACAGCTTGCCGTAGACATGCATAATATGGAAAACGCTAAGGACTTAACTCCTATTGATCAGTGTAATACCGTATCTACTGCGGTTCACATAGCTCAAAACGAGTGTGAAGTAACTGCTTACAGAGATGCAAAAATGAGTGATCCAGGCGATGCGGCTGCTCTACAAAGAGCAATAGATGAAGCGCAGGCAGAAGGTGCTCCTATTGAGCAACTTAAGATTGGTACTGGTTTAGTTCGTGAAAAACAAGTTTCTGCATTGGTTCAATATTGTCGTGATGCCATTGCCAATATTGGTGAAGATGGCGCTGTATCTAATCCATGTGCAAGTGCAGGATTAATAGCAGGTTTGACTGACCAAAAGACGCTTACCGATACTGAACTTGAAGCTGTAGAAAAAACAATAGAGTTAATTATGTTGGGTAGTGCGGGGGCAGAATCGCCTGCAATGAGTCCATTTACAGAAGAAGATGATTTGGCGTATTACAAGCGTCAAGCATTCAAAAGCTTTGTTTATTCATCTTTGTATGACTTAGTTGGTATGCACAAGAATTTAGATGGAAGCCTTTCCGTTATGGGTTCTCTTGATGAAATGATTAAAAAAGAAACAACCACTCAAGATGGTGTCATTGACGCTGAGAAGATCAATAGCGGTCCTACAAGTGGTGCAATTAAATACACTGCTAAGGCAATGAGAATGTTGATATATATGCAAAATCTACAAATTCAACAAAACAACAAGATTCAAGCGCTTATGGCAGCTGATCTCGCTTTAACATTAGATGGAAAGTAAAATGTTTAGAAGTATTTTTATTTTATCTTTGTTAGTTATATTGTTCACAGTGCCAGAACAAGCATTTGCAGCTGATGACTTTGCATCAGCTCGACTACAAGAGGCTCTTAATAAAATTAAGGGATCAATATCTGGTGACGAGATAACAACCAAAGTTCAAATATCTATACTTGCTGTTTTCGTAAACATTGTAGCGTTTGCTGGTGGTATTATTTTATTTATCATTGCCCTACTTAGATTTAAGAAAAATGCAGAGAATCCAAACAACTATCCAATCGGAAATACAATAGCAATTCTCTTTTCTGCCGTCGGCTTGATCTCTCTCAGCACCTTCTATCAAATGGTTAGCAATACACTAGGATCTGATTTGGTAGGTTCAAGCTCCAGCATTCTGGCAGTTAATAGCCATATTGCAGGGTTTGACGGAAAGAATGTTGCTGTAGGTGGTTTTTCAAAATTTATACCTACCGACACAGGGCAGACAATATTAGCATTCGTCTTTCTCACAGGCATGATTTCTTTTGTAAGAGGCATATTCCTGTTAAAAGATATAGGCTCTCCACAGGGTCAGCAAAGAGGCATAGGTCAACCCATTACTCATATTTTAGGTGGTGCAGTTGCAATGAACATTTTACAGTTTAGCTGTATTTTAGGTAGATTCGTGGGTAGCGAAATGATGTGCCTAGCAGGATAGAATTCAAAAAAAGAGATATAAAAATGATTAAAAAAATAATAAAAATTACACCTCTTATCATAGCAAGCATGTTTTCAAGCTATGCCTTGGCGGATAAGAACATTAACGACGTTGAAACATCTCCGATAACCAATTTATATCTTGCGGCTGAGGGTGACGCTGTAGGAGCTGATGTAGCTGCTAACGTTGCAGTATCTGCATTTGGAGGGGCTCTTGAGGAAGCTGAAGAAATTCTTAGGAATGAAGCAAAAAAATCAGGAGTTCCTGAGAGTGTACAAAATCAAATAAAAGATGTTATGACCAGTGAACCCAGAGGTATTGCTTATGTCTTTGTGAAGCAACTTTTTGGTGGTTGGGTTGCCGATCTTTTCTCTGACACAGCTTCAACAACTAATGTTGACAAAGAAGTTACCTTAATTACCCGAGTAGCAGGTATGACAAACGTGCTGGCGTTAATAATTGGTGTCACCATCATCGGCTACGTCATGCTTGCGGGTGTTTTAAACACGGCTTCAACAGGTCAAGTTCTAGGTAAAAGCTGGAGTACACTCTGGCTGCCTATTCGAACAGCCCTTGCCTTTGGATTAATCATGCCTATGGGTGCTGTTGATAACGCTGGTTCAAAAGATGAGATTCTTGCCCAAGGCTATTTATCACCGATACAGACAGGGGTTATTTACCTTTCTCTAGTGGGAAGTAACGCAGGTGATATGGTTTGGAATGAAGCCATCGATGCAATGGCAACGGGTGCTCCTTTAGTTGCTAAACCAGCTAGCATTAAAAGTGGACGTATAGCAGACATCGCTAACATGGCGTCTTGTGGATATTACGCAAGTTACTCTCAGACTTTAAGAGCTCAAGCAAAGGGTCTTTCTAAGACCGATAAGGAACTAGCAGCATTTACTGTAATTTACAAAACTGATCCAAATACAGGAAATCAAACTTATGAGTATGTTAACTATAAAATGTTAGATTCAGGTGCCTGGAAACCCAAAAGTAACGAAGTAATTAAAAAGATAACATTCGGAACACCAGACGTATTGGGCTATGCTAATGAGGCTTGTGGTACAATTGAGTTTCCTCAATACATGGCTGAAAACCCTAAGACAATGGACTATATAAAATCCAAAATATCACAAGGTGTTGCTACTTCCATTGTTGGCTTCGTTCAAAATTTAGGTTCATCTAACGTGCTTAAAAGCCTCAACGAATCACCTTCAAATGGCGGACTCGGTGGAGTTGAAGGCATGGCAGCCCTTGCATATTTAGATGCGGGAGCAGGTTCTGCTTCTTCAAAAGAACAACAGGAAATACAAAAGAATATTCAGACTATTTCAGAGACCTATAAGAAATTGATTTTGGATCTGTCTGTTAATATGGATAAGTCAATTGAGTCTTCAATTGCCAGTGGGTCTCAGTACATGAGCAACTATAAGCAATTGTTCGGTCAAGGTGGTTGGGCATCTGCTGGGATGTGGTTTTTTCAGTTAAGTAAGTTCTCAGGCATGGCGTCAGCTGTAGTTGATAAAACATTTTCTGAAATGACAGTTGCCAATTTTGACGTAAACCCAGCGAGTTGTAATGGGGTTAAAGCGCCAGAGGAAAGAAATTTGTGGAACAGGATTGTTAGCTTTTTCAATAACGACACTGAGGAGAAAACAACAGCTGCTCTTTGTACAGATGATGGATTCAAAGCTTACGCTACAATAAATGCAATCCACTCAAAAGCGATTGGAACGATCAGAGATACCATGCCAAACGAAGAGGATATGGATGCATTCGCAAACAATGAGGATACAGGTCTATTCTCTTTTAGCAATGCTGGATTCTCAACATCAATCGCTTGGGGCTTGCTCGAAGCTGCATCAAGTGCTGGAAGTTATGGTACGAATGTAGGCGGAGATGAAGCTGATGGTGAAGATACACTTGATGACGAAACGACCAACGTCACAGGGTCAATGAGCCCATTTAGGGTCCTTACAGGCATCGGACACTTCTTAAATGGTATTACTGCTGCTGCTGGTTTGGGTTATATCGCTGTACAATTATTTGAATTGTCGGGAGGTAATGTTGCAAAAACTGCATCAAATCTTATGGGTCTCGGCGAAAAAGGTTCTGAAGTTCTAGAGAAGGGTGGCGTTATGATTGGTATGCTAACTGCCATCATAGTTTCACTTTTAGTAGGGCAGGGATTTATACTCGCTTATGTCATTCCGTTTACACCAATCATTATTTGGACCATGCTTGTAATAGGTTGGCTAGTTATGTTGATTGAAGCAGTTATTGCGGCTCCATTGGCTGTAATATTAATGAGTACGCCAGAAGGAGAGGGGATATCAGGGTCTAGAATGGAACGTGCACTTTCATTAACTTCTGCGGTTATTATGAGACCAGCCTTATCGATCATTGGTTTGATTGCTGCAACCACTATGTCATTCTTAGGCTTTGCAATTTGGAACATGTTCTTCTGGCGTGTTGCAGAAATAACTACAGGTATCGGATTATTTGAAATAGTAGCAATCATGACTATGTACGTCACTGGTGCTATGGGAATTATCAAATACACATTCTCACTCATCCATGTTTTGCCAAATAACATTCTTGAATGGATGCATGGTCAACAACGTGCATTTGGTGAAAATGAAGCAGGTCAAACAGCATCTGATGGTGCAAAAGGTGTTGCTGGAGCGTCTGGTAAAGGATTCTCAGCAGCAGGCGGTTATATCCGTGATGCTCGTGATAAGAAAAAAGTAAACATCATGGAAAAAGAAAAGAAAAATCAAATGGACGTTAGTAACAATACAACTAACAAGGAGTAGTTAAGTGTCAGATAATTTAAATACATCAGAAGATAAAAAGGACGCTGTAGAAGAAAATAAAAGTAAAAAAAGTATATTCAATATTAAACATACTTTTTTAAAAATAAGTGGGTATACAAGCCCACTTAAAAGTGTAGCCTTAGAAGTTAAACGACTTAAAGATGAAAATTCTAAAGTCGGTGAGTCGCTAGACTTTGAAGGTTATTTAAAGGCTAATGAGATTGATGAATTGTCATTGACAAAAAGCTACAGAAATTTAACCTTAACGTGCTTAATTCTGTTGCTGGTTTTCGTTTTTAGCACATACAAGCTAATAATGGCAGGCTCTATAATAGATTCACTCTTCTCTCTCTGCATTATGCTTTTGTCTGCAATTTACTTTATTAAATACAAGTACCATAAAAGTATGATCGAAAAACGTGAAATTATAAACTTTAAAGATTGGATATCGAAATCATTTAAACGAATTGAATTCTACCTGCCATAAAAAAAGCCCTTTTCGGGCTTTTTTTATTGTTGGGTATATATGTTCTATCTAGGTCCACCCCATTCTTCCAACTCGTTCATTCCATTCTCCCTGCGTACAATTGCCACATTCATCAATGAAATCAGACAAGAGAGGCCAACCCAGGTGTAAAATATATATTGGGGAAGATCCTTAAAAATGAAATCCATTATTCCATGAAAACCAAATGGCAGATGAAATTTATAGACTACTGCTGTGTCATGGATAAAAGCTGCTATAGAGAAAGCAATGTCATCACCCCAACCCCAAACCCAGAGTTCGAAAAACCAATTTCCTAGGGCACAGATCCCAAGCCAAATTAACAAAACTACATAATTAGCACCGTGGTACATAACTTATTCTCCTTAGTTAGTTAAAATATATATCTAAAAAAATAAAAAGTCAATAGTTATAATATTTTTTTTATGATATATTTTTAAAAAAATAATAATAAGGTAATTCTGTGAAAAAAATTCTGGTTTCATTATTGGTGATTTTTTCATCAAGTACATTCGCTGTGCCCATGAATGAAGATGGCAACGGTTTATGCGCTGTTCCAAAGTATAAAAATACATTTGTTTCTCCTAAAGAGAGAATATTTTATGAGAATGCTATTGAAAGAGCAGAACGCTGTGTTATATATGTTTTAACGAGTAATAATAAAAAGATTGAAAAACTAATGAGCCAGGTTGAGGAACTTGAAAGTGAGAATAAGGAAACTCTAAAAGCTTGGGACAACTTTAAACTTAAGAGTGGGTATATCAGTGAGTAATCCAATAACAAATGCATTAACCTTGTCAGGTGTTGAAAAATTATTGAGAGAACTAAATTTAAGATTTCAATCATGTCGAATGGATCTTGTTAGATTTCATCACTACCTAATGGTGTGCTCAAGCACTTCAACCGATAAAGAACTTTCTTTTAAATTTAGAAACGCTGCGCTTAAGATGGGTGTGGCGCTAGATAAAATGTCTATAATGGGAAGGAAGTGGGAAGAAGTTCTAATACATTTACATGATGTTGAAAATTTAATCATGGATATAGAAACCTATCTTGCACTCAACTCAGATAATCCTGACAATGAATTCAACTTAAAAACACTACGGATGATGGATAAAAAGTTTGGCATCAAATTCTTAAGTTACCGTTTGATCGGTAAGATAAAGAAGGATGGGCAATCGATTAGCTATCTCCAAATTATTTTTTCTCATCTTCACCGTGCTAATCCAGAGAATCAAGAAGTCGAAGATATTAACCAGTACCTAAATCAAATTATCACATCGATTAGGAAGGTGGATGCCGAATCTATGTCAATACAGGACTGTATTAGCTTCATCAAAGTGCTACGCTACGTAAATGAAACTATCACGATTCGACACCGTGATATTTTGAATTAAGACACCTTACGGATATCAATATTTTTCAATATAAAGTTGATAGGATCCTTCTCTCTATCAAACTTGATTGAGATGGTTGCCTTCTCGCCGTTTACAACGCCCTTCACGTCACCTTCTCCAAAGATTGAGTGATAGACTCTGTCGCCAGTAACAAAGCCTCTAGGCTTCGTATAGAGCCTCTTATCACCCTCTACGAGGTCACTGTTAACCAGGATGTTGGTGTTTCCTATTAATTTAAGATATTTCTGAGCCATGACACCGTTGAAGGCATCGATCTCACGCTTTTCACCTTTATATAAGGATTCAGATATTTTCTTTGATAGGCTGACATTGGACTCAATCAAAAATCGAGATGCACCACCTTTTTCGATGCCTGCTACATTTGTAGAGTGTGCTAAATCTTCTTTCGACAAATTGGTGTCAATTGGATGTAGAAGGTGAACCTCCTTCTCAGCTCGGGTAAGAGCTACATAAAACAGTCGTCTTTCAGATTCAACTTCGTCAACAGGAGAGGGCTCTTCATAATAAGGGAACTCCCCCTCTTTAAGATCAGGTATTATTACGAGAGGCCATTCCATACCCTTTGCCTTGTGAATCGTTGTGATTAAAACACTGTCCTCTGACTTTTTATTACCCAGCATTTTACGTTTGCAGCCATCGATGAACTCTACAAAGCTCTCACCTCCAGTTTCAACACTCTCAGCAATGTCACGAATTTGTTGAAGCAGCATGATTCGCTCATGGCTGTTTTGTGACTTTACATGAATTGACTCGTAGTAATGATTTATATTTAGAACCCTTGTCGCATAATCTATAATTTCATGCGCCTGCATTCTTCCATTATCACCTGCAATAAACTTAAGCATCGTGTAACGAGCCTCAAGAGCGTTTTTAACAAAACCACCCGAGGAGGCAGCTGCTTCTCTCAGTATAGAAAGAGATTCTGAGTGCTTCGTTGCTACAGACATATGCTCTGCTAAAACACGGAGTATTGTTTTGTTCATGCGTGTTGGAATGATATCCAAGATAGACATGTAAGCCGCCGTTGCAGACTCCAAGTCCAAATTGTAAATATCACCTCTAGAGAATCGCAACAACGCTACAACAGAGTTCATTATCGGTTGTTCAAGAATAGAGCGACCATCCGCACCCTCAAGGTGATAAGGGATGTTGTTCTTTAGAAAGCTAATCTCAATGGGGGCTGCCATATTATACAAACGAAGCAAGACACAGATTTGATTTAGCGGACCATCCCATTTTTTAACGATGTCTGATGCGGTATCGTTAAATCCCTTAGTTGCATGAGTATATATTTGCGTGTCTGGATTCCCTTCATTTGATATACAAACTTGAGGGTGACGATCCATGTTGTTAGATATCACATAATTTGCTGCCAAGCTTATTGCATGACCATTCCTGAATGTCTTAGTAAGGGCGTATCGTTTGGCTCCCTTGAAATCCTCTTCAAATAGAGAAGTAATGTATTCTGGTTTAGCACCACGCCATTCATAAATACACTGGTCTGCATCACCCACAACCATGACTTCTGTCTTGGCACCTGTTAGAAGGCGTATTAGTTCTTGCTGTATTTCGTTTATGTCTTGGTATTCGTCAACGATAATATGTTTAAATCTTCCAGCCAGTGCTTGAGCAAGCTCTGGATTCTTCTTAATAACTTTTACGGGGTCGTATACGAGGTCAGCGAAAGTTTTAAAGGACTTTTTTTGTCTCTCTTTTTCAAAGGACAGGAATGCGTCCACAAAGATTCTGTGGTCCTCTCTGAAACCCAGTTCTGAGAACTTGTCACTCGGCTTTTTAAGATCTGACTTAACCTGGTCTATAAAGGTAACAAAGTCTTCAACAACTTCGGAGGTTACTGGAATTTTATTCTTCGAGTACTTAACAGCTGTTCGTAGAATTGTCTTTGCGGTATTTGTGATTTCCCAATCATTGAAAACCAAACGTTTGTTTGGCAGAAAGTTAAGTTTAACTAGCTCGTTAGTAATCATAAGTCCAAAGCTATGAAATGTTTTTACTTCTGGAACTACGAGACCAAATTCACTACACATCGCCTTCAAGCGTGATTGAAACTCTATCTTAGCTTTCTTGTTAAACATAAGAACTGCAATCTCATCAGCTCTAACCCCTTTCTTCAGAAGAAAAACGGTTCTAGCGACCATGACAGATGTTTTACCCGAGCCAGCAACTGCTGATACCACAGCATGGCCCTTGTCATGTGTTATTACATCGATTTGTTCTTGTGTGTAAGCCAATTTATAAACTCCCTCTTCACTCTGAGGGAACTATATTACAGCATCATACGAATGGCAAGTTTTATTCCCAGTCTAATAACTTAGATTTATGGACATGTACATTAAAACTATTAAGAATAGTAGGGTTTTTAAAGGTCCCATCCTTTCTCATTTCTACAAAAGTTACTACTTTCCTGAAAAGTAATATATCTTGTTTTCCTTTAGAAATACTTAATTTTATAGCAACTGGTCTCCCACCCAGTTGGTTAACTGTATTGAAAAGTAAATACAATCCACTTTTGCCATCAATTATTTTTACAGCAGGAAACTTAACATTCAAAAAATCTGAGAAGATTTCTTCAGGCACACCTATGACAGGCTTTCCATCAAGAATCTCAAACCCAAACATTGAAGAGAAGGTGTGTGACATTATGAATGTTCGTTTGAGATCACCCTTGAAGTTATCCCTAAAATTCATAATGTAGGGCGATAACTTTAATAGCAGCAGTGCTGCTCCATTTTCACTGTTTTTTACAATGAATTTTTGTAAACCTTTGCTCATAGATATCCGATATGTTTTGTAATTTAACTTATTGTATAATAAAATTATATTTCATAAAAATAAAGGTTTAAAAATGTCGTATCAAAACATATCACATGCAATGAAGCTCTTTAAGAGAATAATTACAGAAGAAAAAATATCAGACTTTAAAATAGATGGGTTTGAAAATATTAGATTATTAAATGTTATTGATACTGATGCTTGGCTAGGGCCTCTAATGTTGATGAGTGATGAGCTAAGCGTATTTCTTCATGGTTCAAGAATTTGGGATGCTTATTACAAAGTAGATAAGAATTCCCTGACTGGTATAAAGCCTTTATCTAGAAAACAGGTTAGGTCGATTACTGATTTTTACCGAGGAGATGAGGTGTTATCCACTTACGAAGATTTTAAGTTGGGAGAACATAACTATATTGACCAATACCTTCTTTGCAGAGAAACATTGATTAAAAATATCGAATTTTCAAAAAACAAAAAGATAAAATTATCTTCATTATCAGGTTTTTACGAGGATGTACTTGAAGATTATGAATTAATTGATCAAAGAATTATACCATTTCAAAATGAAGAGATGATTAAGATAAAGTTCTTTGCTGAATCTATAGGAACCTGGAAAGCGTCAGCCTCAAAAGTCTTGAATAATGACAGTAGCTACAATCTTGAGAGTGTTTAATGGCAGACGATTTTTTAATATACGGTAAAACAGATACTACCAAGTTGATTGCGGCTCTTGCCGAAACTAGCAATCTTTTCTTAAAGGTTGACGGAAACGCTTGTGAATTCGATAACAGAAAGATTAAGGATATCGTTGAGCATTCTAAGGTTTTATCTAGCCGCTTAGTTCAGCACTTCAATGTTCAAGGTAACAATCTGAGAAACTACTTTATTATCAGTAAGATAAGAGAGATATCTTCATTGGCGGTTAACTTTTATCATAGTCAGAATGGTTCATTTGGATCCTTTAATGAGTTTTCCGAAAAATTTATACAGATTATAAGTGAAATAGATTTTGACGAAAATGAAGTTGGTATTGTTGAATCATCTAGCCTCAACTGTTCGATTGAAGTCAAAATGTCTATTTTGAATTCAATTAATTCATTATCTGTTATTTACTCTTTGTTCAATGAAGATTTGGAATCATCATATGAACAATTAAAAGAGTTAACCTCTCGTGTTGTTAGAATATCTAAAACTCTATCTGATAACTGGTCTGACAGTATTACAGATGAAGAAAAGAATTTATTATTCTCCAATGCAATTAATTTATGCACAGAGTTGTTCATTCAAGAGATTAAAGCCAATGTTTTAGAAAACTCTATCGATAAAGATGATCTATCTTATGAGGAGTGCGAGCAGTTTTGGTTAGCGGAAAAGCAACTTAATACAGTTATTGTCGAAATGAACATGGGCTATGCTGACCACCCTGAGCTAACAGTTGATTGGCTAAAATGTAAAATACATTCAATAATAATCGATGAAGCCGAGAAAGAGCTTAAGATGTCCAGGGTTTATGAAAATGAATTTAGACAAATAGTTAGAATAAATATAATTAAGTATCTATCTAAAAAGTGTATAGATTACTGGATAGATGCTTCCCAAGAATATATGGATTTCTGCCAAGGCATGACTCAGGAAGAGTTTAATCAGTGGGCAGAGACCGAAGGCGACAAACCAATGCCTTTGGATGATTTTATTGGGAAGATTAAATCTACTGATTTATCACATGTTAAAAAAATAGACTATTCAATACTTTCTTTTGATATAATAGAGAATAAAGTAAAAAACAAAGTTGGATTTATATGGGGGTTGTCTGACGCCTTGTTTAAAATGCGAGAAGTAAATGAAAAAAACTAAATTAGCATCAACATTTTTATTACTGGCAGCTATGTCATCAAGTGCAAATGCAGGTTTCATCGTTATGGACTGGGTTAAAGCGATGCGTGTCCATGCAAACACAATATACGATGAAATACGTCACAGTGAAGACATAATTGCGACCTATCAAGGTATGGCAGCAGATATAACCAACTTTCTAACAGAGTTCAAGGTTCAGCAGGAACGTGCAACTGCTGAATTAACAAGTAAAGCGGAAGAGAATGTTCAGCAATACAATATGGACAACCTAAAAGACCACATGACGACTCAGAGCAACTGTGACTACTTAGCTTCACAAGTTGAGATAATGAAGAATGAATGTGTTAAAAACTTGGTGACTGACTACTCTGCAAATGAAGGCTATAAGCGTATGTCAGGAAATGGCGCTGCTGTTCTTGGTCAATCAGAGAATGAGAGTGACTCAGAATACTTGAGTAAAATGGCAAATTTTTACAGTAAAGGTGGAGAAACTTTCACGAACGAAGATCTCAAAGAGTTAAAGAAAAACCCTTCGTTATTTATGGGTACTGAAGATGCTGTTAGTAAAAAAGAAAAGGCTTTAGTTGAATTGATAAAGGATGACAAGGCAGACTTTGTAAATCGTGATGGAGTTGTACCCACTGATATTGAGGGAAAAGATGCTTACTTTAACGATTATATCGCTATTACAGAAACTGGCTTTATCAATATGTTCGATAAACATAAAACAATGAACCCTGATGAAGTTGTGACATCTATTTCAAGTATCGAATTGATGATTCCTGATTACAAAATTAATACGAATAGACGTGTTGATATGGAAAACAACAACGCCGCTGTAAATGATATGAAGGGAATTGCGTTTGTAAATGCAGCAAGAATACCAATGTACAACATTGTTGATGATAAAATTTCGGCTGATCATGAAAATGTAAAATCGAGAAGCGCAACACATACATACAACTCTGAAAAAGCGTTAGGAATTCTTAGTGATGGAGGCGTTGCTTTAATTGATGAAATCGTGGAGATAAATACGAATACAGCTGACCAAGACTACAAGGTTCTTGCAGATATGCTTAGATTTAAACTGTATAGTGATTATCAAGCGCTTGAGGATTCTATTATTAAACAATATATTTTAACAATGAAATTAGCTGCACGTTTAAATAACTATTAAACAGAATTATCAAATATGATATAATATATAAAAATAATAATTAGGTGTAATTTCATGTCTGAAAAACTAAACCAACAAGTAGCGCAATCTTTGTTATTGACTTTTAATACTTCGATTTATGGGGTTTTTAATGACTCTGTTAAAATAGATAAAATTCTTAGTGATTTATCTGATAATTGTCCTTCAAAAGATTCATTAAGCCCTATTGATGAAGAAAGTGATATTAAAAACAGAATATTAGAACTAAAAAATTCTGGGCAAGAGGAGCTATTGCTCTCTGATATTGAAAAGATATACGCAGATAAAAATCTTGATCTGTATAAGGAATCTGGGTTTTCAGAAAAAGATATTTACGACATAAGCTTACTTAGGGGTAAAATGGAGCTAATATTTAATGAATATTGTGATCGTGATAATAAGCATGGGCTTCCATTTTTAGAAAGAAATGAATTCGAAGAGATTTTAACTAATAAATTCTCTACGGGTCATTTTGTTGAATTCATAAAAGGCATTGATTCAGAAAATGATATGTTTTTTGACGTTATCAACCCAAGCTTTATAAAAGATTCTGACAGTGCTTTAGTCAAGGGCTTTTTTGAGTCAAATTTTGGCTCTGATTACTTTAAGAAGTTCGATCAATGGTCTAAGGATAATCAAGATAAACTATCAGCTAATTACACATCAAATAACTCTAAAGAGTCTTCTGAAAATCCTAAAGCCAACGAGAGTAGAGCTGATAGAGAAGAGGTCTATAAAGAAGCAGATAAGCTGATGAATGCATCAAATATTAGCGACTCTGAGCTTTTTGATAGCTATCAGGATGAATTGCGCACAATACGTAATTCGAGAGCAAAAGCTATGTTGCTTGGAGGAAGCCAAAAAGGTATTAGTCTTCCATCACTAAGCGGTTTAAAAGATAAATTATATAGTGCTGCTACTGGTAAAAAACCTGCTCCTAAAAAAGATGAATTTGAGAAGCGTATTGATTCTGTAACTGATTCGTATAATAAAGAGTTTGATTATAGAAATAATTTCCAGAGTGAACACAATAAAAAGGTTTATGATGATGCAAGATCAAGTTTAAACGAAGTTGATCAGTGCTTATACAATATTAACAAAGGAATAGACGTAGAAAACAAGAAGAAGGAACTTTCTGATGTTTTGATACCAAATTTAAAAGTAAGTACTGAAGAGCTTGCAAATACAGCTACAAATATAAGTGAATCAAGTAGTGACTTCATGACAATTAATCAAAGATTTGCAGACCATCTTAAAAAGACAGAAGAGATTCAAGAGAAGATGAAATCATCTCAGGACGAAGATGTTAAGAAAGTAGGCGATGATTTCGCTGAGTTTATGAAAGCTTTCTTTGGCTCTATGGGTGCCGCAATTAAGAACACTATTTCAAAAATTAGAGAAAAAGTTGGCTTAGCAAAGAACGTTGTTAACAATGTTTCGCCTAGTTCACCTTAAATAAACTCGCTCATTTCACTGTATAGTGTGTCCTTGAAAATATTCTGAAGTATCTCTCTTGATGCTTCAGAATACTTTTTATCAGAAGTCATTTTATTCACTTCTTCAATTAGGTCAGTTTCTGTTATCGCTTCAATTTCTGAAGAACCTTCTCTTAATTTTTCTACAAAGGCACTTTCATCCATTAGCTCAACAAGGCCATGTGCACTTTCTTCCACTTCTTCATCTAAAAACACATTTCGATGTCTAGACACTTGAAGTGATTTTAAGTCACTGCCTTTAATTGTGGTAACGATTGGCATCGTTTTAGAAGCCTGTGAGCGTCTAACTAAGCTTCCTAGTGATATCCATTGTGTTTCATCTTTAATCTCCTCCAGGGGCTCCTGTGAGCTTACAACGACACGTTTAACACCTTCCACTTTACGTGGCTCATAGGTAGGTGAGCCCAAAATAACATATGTATGATCAGCATCCATTGAAGATTCAATGTACATTGGCATTTCTTTGTAATTCGATACATAAAACACGCTAGCGTCATTGCATTCTGAATAGATAAAACCATCATTATCCACTAAATTCGCTAGTTCAAGTGTTCGAATGACACCAAACACTGTCTGATCTTCGTGTTTTAGACTCAGCCTCTCTTTTTGATTCAGCAGAATGTGAACTTTTTTATCAGCCATTTTTAAAAGATTAATGATTGAAAGAATGCTCTTTAGATCTTTTGGGTTCTCAACAAATCCTCCATGGAAGATAACTTCCATGCCCTTGCTATTAGCCAAGGTTATAGCCTTAGAAACCTTATTCTTTAATGTTTCATGAAACTGAGAATCTGTCTCCTTTCGCTTACCAGGTTTCTTCCTACCTATTAGCGCTGAATTTATAAGAATGAACCCTTCAGACATTTTCATTTACCTTTTCAATCTTTCCATTACAAAGAGGGCACTTGTGTCCAATTACGTTCAAGAACTCTACCTCTTCATCGGCTAACTTTTTAGCTTCTTCTTTAGCGGCTTTAATTTTTTCACGCAGAACCTCTATACTTCTTAGGCGCTGATCTAGAGATTTTGCCGTTTCCTTAATTGCCACAACATCCTCAATTTTGCCTACACCAGCTATAGTCTTGGGTGTTGTCATCATAAGATTAATTTTGTTTTGAATATCTGACATTCTCACAGATAGTTCACGTATTTTTCTAATATCGAAAATTTCATTAACTTCAGGAATATTTTCAATCGTTTTTACTTTTGATAGAGAAGATATTTTATCTTTTAATGCTTGTATCTTATGAACAGTCTCTCGAATCATCGTAATATCGTGTATATCCTGAATTGTACCAGATCGATTACCTGCTATTTTACTAAGCAACCCGATACTCCGTTCATAAGAGGAGATGCGGTTAGCGATTTCTCGGATCTCAGGAACAATCTTTACGTTCACAATATCAGGAGACTTAAGATCATCAGAGATTCCCTGAACTTCTTTATAGGCATTAATTTTTGTTTCGTAAACCTTTAAGTTATTAATTGTCTTTGAACACTCTTTTAAATATTCAACTTTATCGATTATTTTAGGTGATATTGAATCTGCTTTTTCAATATACTCATTAACAATTTCAATATTTCTTATAACTTTAAGGTCTTTTTCAATATATGATAATCTTCTTTTTCCACTTCGTATTATGGACTGATGCTCTTTAATGTTTTCATTATGTTTTTTTATCATAAACTTAACGTTTTCATTGTCTGAACCTAATGAAAGCATCTCGGCTCGCTGGAAGGACGATATGTTGTCTCCAATGAGGTATACAGGATACTTTTGGTCTACAACATGAACGTCTAAATTGTTAATGTTATCCATAAACAAGTAGTCATTTAGCCAAACGGGTGGCTTTCCACCTTCATAGCTAGACTCAAGTTCCTCACCTGTATCGGCAATTACTTTATATTGTGTTTTACGCTTGCCTTTTCTGTGGTATTCCCATGAAAGGAGGTTGTTATCTTCCAGGCGCAGCTCCACTCTACAGAAATTAGCATAGTGATTAATGTTGGATTCCATCGTGTCGCCATTTCTTAGACTATTAAACGCTCTACTTATATGAGATTTACCTACATTGTTCTCGCCATATATGATGGTTACGTAAGGGGAGAGCTCAATGTGTGTATTTGTATGGGACTTGAATCCTCTCAAACGGATGGACTTAAATGCACCCAGGTTTCTCTCTTCTTCCTCAACATCTGATTCGAGTATGGATATGACATGACCATCTTGATCCCGTTCGAGTCGAATGATCTTTGCAGTGGACTTGAACTGTTCAATGTCGTGGTGGGATATGACAACCACTTGAATCCCCAACTTCCTTGAGAGTTCTGTAACGACTTTCATAAAATAGGGAATATTAGCAGGTTTGATCCATGCATCAGCTTCGTCAAATACGAGGAAGCGTCTGTTGGAAGAGCGACTTAGCACTATGAATCTTAAACCCATAGAGATAATGTTTGTTAGAGCTCCACCATTGTCAGCAAAAACACTTTCAGTTTTACCGTCTTTAACAATCATAACGTCGAGTGATGTTTTGTTGCTTTTAACAGATAGGTCAAGAACGATTCTGCCACTTTCTGACGGCAGAATTTCTGCAACGAGTTCGGTTAGTAGATCTTCAAAGAACCCTTTTGCTTTCCTTTGCATTTTCTCCTGCAAAGTAACCAGCATTTCATTTACTTCATCTTTCTTATCAAGATAAGCTTGTGAGAACGAAAACTGGCTCAAGATAGATGTTTTTTCTTTAACTCTATCTTCTCGAACAGCAAAAAGGGCGTTAATTCTATCATCAACGCCTTGCTTTCTTTTTAGCGTGTCAGCAAAAAGTTCTTCAAAAGACTTATTCAACGTTATGCTTCCTCAGTTGCAGAACGTGCTTCTTCGATATTTGCTATAACTTGCTCAATTTTGTCGTATGAATCCATTAACTCATATAACATGTCTGAGTTTTCTTTCCGTTTTTCTGCATAAATTGATCGACACTCATCAATATCTGATGTGCCAATCAATTCAATGGCTTTTTGACATTCTCTTTCATACTCTTTCTTTAGAGTTTCAAGCTCTGTTTCAAAGCGAATGATTCTTTCATTAATAAGCTTATTTCTTTCAGTTAAGCTTTTATGAATTTCAATTGCTTCTTCTTCTTTTAAAACTTGTCTTTTATCAGACATTTTTGACTCCTTTAACTTCATTCATAATAATGTATTTTAATTAAAAAGTCAATTAATCACCTTACCTGTTAGAAAACGAATTATCTGAATTTGAAGGTGCTCTATTTATCTTTTTTTTGAAGTTTTTCGCTCTGTCTG
>Ga0102948_1000211_pt1 | contig 22021 bp, 15 predicted proteins | sample SalPonA_A_H2O_MG_FD_78211 | JGI IMG/M metagenome (GOLD analysis project Ga0102948, IMG submission 78211) | Water microbial communities from South San Francisco under conditions of wetland restoration - Salt Pond MetaG R2A_A_H2O_MG | ecosystem: Environmental > Aquatic > Non-marine Saline and... | reverse complement strand
TTTTTACCTTTCTGTGCAATGGTGTTTACCGTGAGCGTTACCGAGCCATTTTCAGTAAATTTGATGGCATTACTTAATAAATTGTGCAGCACTTGGGATATACGCGTAATGTCACCGAGAATAATAGGGGGAAAGTCACGCTCTTTTACGTAGTTAAAGGTCAGGCCTTTATTCTGACAGTAGGTTCGTTGCAATGACACAACATCATCAAGCAGTTGATGTAAGTCCATTGGGCTGTTTTCAATGCGAATTTTGCCCGCTTCAATCTTTGAAAAGTCTAAAATGTCATTAATTAGTACAAGCAATTGCCGCCCCGCGCTTTTCGCTTTTTTTAGATAATTAGTACTTTTTTCGGGGGAATCTATGGCAAGCTCAATCATTCCAAAGAGCCCATTCATTGGGGTGCGTAGTTCATGACTCATGCTGGACAAAAATTCTGACTTAGCTTTGCTAGCTTGTTTCGCTTTAAGGGCTGATGCTTCTGCTTTGTTTTTAGTTGCGATTAGCTTTTTGATAGAGTCTGTAATCTGTCGCTCCATGGGATAAAAAATAACGATCGCTTCTATGAGTAATAATGCTAATGTTGCTACCCATAGATAGAGTTCTATGTTGGAAACTTTATCGACCCGCTCACGCGCTGATAATTCAAATGCGTCAACGGCATTGTTCAGATGGGTTAAAATCAAAGACGCTTCTTCAATATTAATTCTTCGTTCACTGGGACACTGTTGAGTAACAACGGGCGTTGCATGCTCAATATACTTTTTCACTCGTGAGTCTAGTTGGTCTCTACCAAAGTAGATTTTTGTAACACTGTCGGGAAGGTTGGGGAGTGAGGTTAGCGCTAAGTGGTTTTCAGTGAACTTGTTAAGTGCTTCGCCCAATGCTAACTGGCTATTTCCCGTGGTGTCTTGGCAGCTATAAATTTTTTCTACCAATAATGCAATGCGTTGAGAGAGCATCCGTTGTTGCCCTGCGATATTAATGATGCTCGCGTCAGCACGCTGCTCACTAAAAAGACCCCTCATAACAAACACTGTTGTGGTAACGAGAGAAGCAACTAAAAACAACGCGAGCACATATCGGAGTCGGATGGACATAATTCAGCGATTTTAAACCCGTATTAAAAAAACGATAATATATACTTGGCTTTTACGCAATCTGAAGGGATAAAGTTTATGATCCTTTCGCTCAAGCGCGCCAAACAACGTGAAGCTATGAGGTTCGTATTTGTAGTAAATATTGAAAGCGCTCCGAAATTGAACTATATTTATTATTAATTCAGTAGTAGGAACCTCGTAATGACTGCCCTAGAAAGTAAGGTGCTAGCGCAAAATCCAAGTAAAACGGCCCAAGTCGCACTTAAGGTGTTTTTTAACATCATGAATGAGTGGAACGTTAAAAACCAAGATCAAATCACGTTGCTTGGTAAGCCCGGCTCGACGACGTTTTATAATTGGAAAAAAGGCCAGGCATCTAGCCTATCGGTAGATACGATGGAGCGAATCTCTTACATTATGGGTATTTACAAGGCGTTAGGTATTCTATTTCCAACACGAGAGCAGGCTGATGCGTGGATCAAAAAGCCTAATAGCCACTTTAATAATGAATCGGCGTTAGCCTATATGCTAAAAGGTAGCATAGTGCATTTGAATGACATGCGGAGATACCTTGATGCACAAAGAGGTTAATACGTTACTGCCTGACTGGGAAAAGTTGCACCGTTTAGTCCCTAGTCACTTTCCCCCCATCGATTTATTCGAAAACGTAGCGTCGCCAGATGAACTTGAGATTGTTTTTGCCATCGAGTCGATGACGAATGACAGGCTCCGTGATGAAGTAGGCAATTTAGCGCTGGTACCCGCTGAAGAAAGAATTTCAGGCCCAGGCTCGACGTCTATAATGGCGGCATTTACACATATCTCTTTGCCTACTCGTTTTGCCGATGGCGTTGAATATGGTGTTTACTATGGTGCAAGAGATTTAGATACGGCTTTTGCTGAAACTATCTATCATCGCGAAAAGTTTTTGTCAGCAACGAACGAGCCTGATACTGAAATAACGATGCGCTGCTATATCAATAAAGTGGCGCTGGAACTTCATGATGTTAGGGGCGATGCGTTCGCGCATTTATATGCTGACGATTATACCGCTCCCCAGCAATTTGCGAAGACTATGCGCACGAATGGCAGTAATGGCTTATTGTATAAAAGCGTCCGCGATGAAGGCGGCGAATGTGTTGCTGCATTTAAGCCAAAAGCCGTTACCATCCCCGTTCAAGGTGGGCATTTTAAGTATGTATGGAGTGGTAAAAAGCAGAAGATTGAAAATATACTCGAAGTTAACCTCATCAAATAGGTTTTCATTACGTAAGTAACCATTGCGTATAAGGCGCATCAACGTAAGGTTACGTGATGCGCTTAAACAGGGGTTACAGCGTTAAACTTGCCATATCGATAACAAAACGATGGGCCACATCGCCTTGTTTTAAATGCGTAAAAGCGTCATTGACTTGTTCAGCTCGAATAACTTTGCATTCAGGGTGGATACCGTGTTCGGCACAAAAATCCAATACTTCTTGGGTTTCTTTTATACCACCAATGAGTGAGCCTGCTACTCTGCGTCTTCCCATCACAAGTGGCGCGGTCATTGGTTCTTCCATTGGCCCAATTTGACCTACAATAACCAAGGTACCGTCTACATCAAGCAGAGGGGTATATTGATCAAGAGAGTGTTTTACAGGCACAGTATCAATAATAAGGTCAAACGATGATGCAGCGGTTTTCATTGCTTTACGATCGGTCGACACTAAAATGCTTTTAGCTCCGCTGTCCATGGCGTCTTTCTCTTTAGAGTTTGAGCGGGAAATCACAATGACTTCTGCACCCATTGCTACGGCGAGTTTGACCGCCATGTGACCCAGTCCACCCATGCCTATTACACCCACACGGCTTCCCGCTTTTACGTTCCACGTTTTCAATGGTGAATAAGTGGTGATACCCGCGCAAAGAATCGGCGCCGCTTTCGATAAATCGAGGGCATCAGGTACGGAAAGTACGAATTCTTCGCGAACGACAATGTGTTTTGCATACCCTCCTTGCGTGGTCTCGCCTGAAATGCGATCGGGTGCACCGTAGGTTGGCGTCATGCCATTACGACAATATTGCTCTTCATGATTATCGCATTGATCACATGATTGGCAGCTATCAACCATGCAGCCAACAGCAACATGGTCGCCAATATTGTAATGGTTTACCTTTGCGCCAATATCGATAACTTTGCCAACAATTTCGTGGCCTGGCACAAGAGGGTATGGCTGCGGGCCCCAATCTCCGTTAACCGTATGAAGGTCTGAATGACAGATTCCACTATAAAGAATTTCAATAGCGACATCATTATCACGCAACTCACGTCGTTCGAAATGGTAAGGCACCATGTGTGCGTCAGTAGAATGTGCCGCATAACCAATTGTTTTCATATGAACCTCAGTACGTTATGGATTGGGATTAGTCTTTAGCATAACGTATTTGCAATGTAATTAGCACATTTGATTAACTTAACGTAAGGCTAATGGGAGAGCGCTGTTTTTAACGATAAACATAGAGATTGTCTGGTGAACCGTTTGCAGAGTATTTCTTTCGCGCGAAATACGGCTAAAAAGTGAAACAGAACGTGTTTTTTGTGTCGCTTCGGTAGTAGTTAACCATTCAAATAGATACTATAGAGAAAAATATAAAAACCGTTATTTATGCAACTACACACTTCTTTCATTATCTTTCTTTTTATCAGTCTATATGTGCTTTCATCGGCTGTGTGTGCTAACGACGATATTGATGCTGTCATTGATACGATGCGGTCGCCGTCTTACGACTGTCCTAACGACGAATTATTTCCCGAATTAGAGGCGGTGCTTGCCCGCGACACGTTAACCTCACAGCAACGCTTTGCGCTAAATGCTGCCAAAGGGCAGTTTCTTATTTGCCAAGGTGACTACGCCAGCGCACTTACCCTGCTAAAAGACATTGTTGAGCAAGATGATATAGATAAAGAGTCTTATGCTTACGTGTCTGCCATTCACCAAATCGGTTTTGTTTACGATGCACAAGAAAACCCTGCTCGCTGCTCATATTATTCAAAAGCACAGACGCTTTCTTCACCAGAGCGCCATAGCGATGTGTTTACAAGCGCATCGCTTGGGTTGATAACCTACTGTTCTGACTCAATGGATGTGGCCGAGCGTTTAGGTAAAATGTTTAGTGTGCTAGAGCGCTATTCTGATATTGGTAGCCCTGGTGAGTTAGCGCATATTCACAACTCAATCGGGTTGTTATACGGCAGTTTAGGGCAACACTCGTTAGCTGCTGAACAGTATCTAAAAGCCCATGAAATGGGGCTTCAAGTGTACGAGGGTAGTAACAAGCTAAGTATTTTAATTAGTGCGATTGTGTCACTACTGGGCAGCGGGCAAACTGATGAAGCCTACAAACGTATTGCTGAATACGGCATGCTTAATAACGAAATTGATACGCCGCTGACGAATTACCTTTATCAGTACGCGCTGTCTTTTTATTATCGTAAAACGCAGGATTATGAAAAGCTTGCGTTGACGTTGCCAGATTTAAAACTGGCGGTAACTTCTATTTCTAGTCGCTTTGGCATGCTTATTTATAAGTGGCATGAGGCTGAAGTATGTTTGCAGAAAAACGATCTAAAATGTGTGCAAAACTATCTGAACAGCATCGAAAATACAGATAACTTCATTCCTGCGAACTTTATTACCAACCTTGATTATTTAAGCTTCAACTTAGCGATGCATTTAGCATTAGGAGACATTGAAAAAGCTCGAGTTGCCAATCAGGTATTCTCCAAAGAAGCAGAGAAAAAGCGAGTTAAACAGCAGGACTCTGCTCGCGTATTAAGTGCAGCAAATCTATACAACCGAATTTATGATTTAGAGTCGGAAATAGAGGCAGCCGAGCAACGCCGCAATAATATGCTGATGGTAATCGCTGTTATTATTCTTATTCTCACCGGGGTTGCGGCGTATGTATTGCGCAAGAAGTTTCTAGCAGCAAAAGCTATCGACCCAGTAACGCAGCTACTTAATGCCCAAACCGCGATAGGGCGTATTGATAGGCTAGCGTCTCCTAAGTCTGAGCGCGCTATCGCTATCGCCATATTCGACATAAGTAATTTGCGCGAGATTACACGCAAATTGGGCTCGACGAAAGCAGACAGTGTACTTCGTCAAATTGCACAAGCACTGCAAAAAACCACTCGCGGGAATGATATTTTAGGGCGTTTCGGTACAGAACAGTTTATTTTATGTTTGCATAACATCGAAGAGCGAAGCGCACGTGTTTTCTTCGAGCGTGTTCAAACGGCGTTAAATAATACGTTTGATGGTAAAGATGATGAGCGCGATATTGCGGTAGAGTCGAAAATGAGTATTTTTATCGCACATGAGAAGATTACTGGCCTCAACGATATTTTAGATGACATGGTCCTCTCTATCGGTATGAATACCCAAAAGCGTTGATGCCGTTACTCCTTAAAAATGCGCAGGCGATAAGCCTGCGTTTTTGATTTTACCCTAAAGGTAACTGCGCAAATAGCCAAATTGCAGCGTCGGCCCTCTATCGTCGACGAAAGCGTAAATTACTTATTTATCTCATTAAACTCTAATTACCTACTTTTTATCGCTTAAAGTGTTCTTATCACATCAAAACCCCGTATCTTCTGCACAGAATAATAATGTTAGTTGTGGTGTGTTCGGAGACGGGAATGGGTAATAACAATAGTAACGAAGCAACAATTTACAATAAGAAAGCGCCATGGTTAGTTCACCTTGTTGTATCTATTCTTATCCTCATCGTCGCATTCTTTATTGTTACCGCGATGTTTTCGAGTAAACCCGAAGCTAAAAAGTGGGGAAGTGCGCAAGCCGCGCCAACCGTAGCTGTTGATGTGATGGACCTTTCTATTGATAACTATGAAGTATGGATTGGCTCTTACGGCACGGCACAACCGCTGACGCAAACGCAATTGGTTGCCGATGTATCAGGAAGAGTGATCGCGGTATCACCTAACATCCGTGCAGGCGCAACGTTTAAAGAAGGGGATGTGCTGGTTCAACTAGAAGATCGCGATTTTCGAATTGAGGTAGATATCGCCAAATCAGCGGTTGCTGAAGCGAATGTAAATTATCTGCAAGAACTTGCCGAGGCAGACTTTTCAGCGCAGCAGTGGAATAGACAACCGAAAAACGAAGCGGCGAAGTTGCTTGCACTACGCAAACCACAAGTTGCCGCAGCCGAAGCCGCGCTACAAGCGGCCGAAGCACGATTAATGGGGGCACAGCTCAATTTAGAACGAACAAAGATAAAAGCGCCATTTGATGGCATGGTGCTAAGCCAATCAATTGATATCGGGCAAGTTGTTACTCCTTCACAAACTATTGCTTCAATTTATAGTACCGATATTGTCGAAGTGCGATTACCGATTAAAACTGCCGAGTTAGAATACTTTGTTTTAGACCAAGGCAATGAAGGACCAACATCGAATCCTCGGGTGAAACTATTTGGAGATTTAGGCACCAAAACGTATCAATGGGAAGGCGAAATAGTAAGAACGGAAGGGGCGTTCGACCCCACCACCCGTATGCTTTTCTTAGTAGCACAAGTGAAAAATCCGTTTAGTGCTACCTCTCAAAGACCTGCATTGCGGGTTGGACAGTTTTTACGAGCTCAAGTGGAAGGGCAGCAGTTAAACAGTGTGTTCGTTATTCCACGCCAGGCTGTGTCGCAAAGCAACCGAGTCAGTGTTGTAGATAACGGCATTCTCCGTAAACGCGCTATTACGCCACTTTGGACAGACAACGATAATGTAATCGTGTCAGCATTGCCTGATAATACAACTCACATGCGTTCAAACTCACTTAAACCAGAAGATAAGTTAATACTTACGCCTACGGCGAATATCCCTGATGGTACTAAAGTAAAAACACTCGAAGACACGTTACCAGAGTCATCTCGCACCACTGCGGCCAATGCAATTATGACAAACGCAGCAGATACCGCCAACAGCACTAAAGCATCTAAAGAACAGTAGGAGTTGCCAACATGATTGCATGGTTTGCTAAAAACGATGTTGCCGCAAATATTCTCCTGGCCGTCATTTTAATCTCGGGCTTGTACGTAGTTTCTAACCATATACCTGTCGACTTATTCCCCGAGTTTGAGCAGCGCAGTGTGCGCGTATCAATGTCACTTCCAGGCGCATCGCCGCAAGAGGTGGAAGAAGGAATAACAATCCGCGTAGAAGAGGCGGTACAAGATTTAGAAGGCATACGTGAACTGAACTCGTCAAGCAGCGAGGGAAGTGCCTCTATTACTATAGAAGTAGAGGAAGGGTACGACGTTCGACAAATGCTCGATGACGTAAAAATACGCGTGGATTCTATAAATAATTTTCCTGTCGATGCTGAAAACCTGCTGATTCAAGTGCCGCAATGGCGTCGAGATGCTATTGGTGTGGTGCTTTATGGTGATTACGATCCTATTACGCTTCGCAGGCTGGCCGATACGGTAAGGGATGAGTTAGCATCAAAACGTGAGATTTCACAAGCGGAGGTTGGCGGAACATTACCGTTTGAAATTTCGATAGAAATTCCTGAGCTAGTGTTAAGAAAATACGACCTTACCTTAGAGCAGGTCGCTACCGTTATTCGCCAAAATGCCACCGATGTGTCGGCGGGTAACTTGAAAACACAAGGCGGCGATATCTTCATCCGAAGCCGAGGCCAGGCTTACAATGCGTTGGAGTACGCCAATATTCCTATCGTAACCACCCAAGACGGCACCATGATTAAATTAGGCGACTTGGGTACGATTATCGATGCGTTTGAAGAAACGCCCCTTAAAACGCGATTTAACGGTATGCCTGCGGTAGAGGTTGAAGTGTTCCGTACCGGCGATGAGAGTATTATTGAGGTAACGCAAGCGGTTAAAGATTACGTTGCATTAAAGCAAGGGCAAATGCCTGAGGGGCTAAATTTAGATTTTTGGAGAGACAGAAGTGAGCCGATAAAAGCGCGCCTTGCAACGCTCTCAACCAGTGCATGGCAAGGCGCTTTATTGGTTATTACCTTGCTAGCATTGTTCTTACGCCCATCGGTAGCCTTTTGGGTATGTTTGGGTATTCCAATGAGCTTCATGGGCGCATTCTTACTGATGCCTGTCTTTGATATTAGTTTGAACTTAATGAGCCTGTTTGCCTTTATATTAGTGCTCGGTATTGTTGTGGACGATGCGATTGTGACAGGCGAAAACGTTTATGCCCATTTGGAACGAGGCGAAAACCCGCTTGATGCCGCCATTAAGGGTACGCAGGAAGTGGCGGTGCCGGTCACGTTTGGTATTCTCACAACTGCTGCTGCATTTCTTCCGCTTGCCTTTCAAACTGGTCGTGGAAGCTGGTATGCCGCCATTCCGTTTGTCATTATTCCCGTGCTGTTGTTTTCCTTAATCGAATCGAAATTTATCCTTCCAGCGCATTTAAAACACGTAAAACCACGCGGCGATAAACCGGCCTCGAAGTTGTCTGAAATTCAAAAGAAAGTAGCAAGGTCGCTAGAGGTACTTATCGAACGGGCTTATCAGCCGGTGTTAGCGCGCGCAATGAAATGGCGATACGCGAGTTGGATATTGATGTTCTCGGTTTTGATTATCATCATAGGCTCTATTGCCAGCGGACAAACTAAGTTTGTGTTTTTCCCACGGGTTCAAAGCGAGGTGGCCACCGCCACGCTGGTTATGCCTGCTGGAACGGCATTTGAAAGTACAGACCGTATTGTAAAAGCCATAACTGGCCATGCTCAGGCGTTAAAAAATGAATACCTCGATGAAGATACCGGTGAGTCGGTAATTCGAAATATTTATTCGGTAAGCGGGGGGAGGAACGCCACCACCGGGCGTGTGCAAATAGACTTAGTTCCTCCAGAAACGCGAACAATTGACGTATCCACGCGTGAGATAGTCAATGAATGGCGCAAACGAGTGGGGCAAATTGCAGGTGCTGAACAATTGAACTACCGTGCTGAAATAGGCGGGTGGGGCGGAGCTCCGGTTGATGTCGAACTGAAGGGGCGAGATACCAACGCCTTGAGCCAGTTAGCAGATAAACTTAAAACTAAGATGGGCGAGTATGCCGCCGTTTTCGATATTGAGGATTCGCTCTCCGATGGTAAAGAAGAATTACAGTTGGCGCTAAAACCAGAAGCGAGGTTGTTAGGCGTTGATTTAAACACGGTGGCTCGTCAAGTTCGCCAAGCTGTGTTCGGTTTTGAAATTCAACGTATACAGCGCGGGAGAGAGGAGGTACGTGTTATGGTGCGCTACCCGCTTGAGGCTCGCCAATCTATTGAAACACTTGAACAAATGATGATCCGCCTTGGCCCCAATCAAGAAGTGCCATTGTGGCAAGTCGCTGATATCTTGCCGGGTTTTAGCCCAGACAGTATTTTGCGTGTTGATCGCCAGCGAACGTTGTCTGTAACTGCTGACTTCGACAAGCAAAATGGCGACTTAACCTTAGTGCAAAAAGAGATTGATACTTGGCTATCAGAGCAACTTGGCCAATACCCAGGCGTGACCTTCGAAATGGCCGGGGAAGCGCGCGATCAGCAAGAATCGTCGCAAAGTTTGATGGTTGGGGGAATTGGCCTGGCAATTCTTATTTATATTCTGTTGGCGATACCGTTTAAATCGTATTCGCAACCGCTGATTGTTATGTCGGTTATTCCTTTTGGTCTTGTGGGTGCTGTAATGGGGCATTGGATCATGGGAATGGATTTAACCTTGTTAAGTTTTATGGGGATGTTGGCGTTATCGGGCGTTGTAGTGAACGATTCGTTAGTGTTGGTTGACTATATTAATCAAAAGCGCCTTGAAGGTGTGGCACTGAAAAAAGCGGTTTATGACGCTGGTGGCCGCCGGTTTAGGCCGGTTCTATTAACATCGTTAACTACATTTGCTGGCCTAATGCCGCTGTTGTTCGAAAAGTCTACGCAGGCTCAGTTTTTAATACCCATGGCCGTCAGCCTAGGTTTTGGAATATTATTCGCCACATTAATCACGCTATTTATCGTGCCTATCAATTATTTGATCCTTGAAGACGTTAAGCAATATTTCAGAGGGTATTGGACAGACATTAAAGGCGCGCTTAGCGCTAGGAAGTGATTGGGGATGGGTTAATGAGCAATCCATTAACCCAGCGCCAGCCAAATACCAACGGCGGCAATGAGTGAGCCCGCGATGCGGTTCATAATACGAACGTTACCACTTTTCAGCAGCACCGAGCGTAGTGTTCTTCCGCCAGACGCATAAGTGAGTAAACAAAAAAACTCTAGCGTTAAAATGATAGCAATTAAACTTGCGAGTTGGGGCGCTAACGGCTGTTCAGGTAATAAGAATGGCGGAAGTAAAGCTACAAAAAACGCCCAGCCCTTGGGGTTGGCTATCGCGGTAACGAAGCCCTGAGTCATTAACGCTGAACGTGTGGTTTGGTGATCATCGCCTTCGCTAGCAATAGCCATTTTTCCGCGAGACATCCACATTTGAATGCCTACGTATAACAAGTAAGCACCACCGACATACTTAAGTGCTATAAACACCGAGGGGTAGTTAAGCAGTAGCGTCGCCACACCAATGGACGATAGTGTCGCCACTAGCCCTACGCCAACAAGTTCTCCTATCATCATCCACAGCGCACGTTTTACCCCTATGCTCATGCCTAGCGTCATTGCTAAGGTCATACACATACCAGGGGTGATAGATACAAAGAAAAAGGTGGGAATAAACACAGACAACATGCCCCAACTCATAGCGTAGTTCCTACAATTAATTTTCGAGCGCGAAAATTGCCAGAAAATACGATCGTGTGCAAGTGTGGAAAAGCTAGCGATAAGAAAGTAATAGAATGTCTTGACAAAAACAAGCGTGCATTACGATATCCCCATCGGCGATTCGTCGGCGGTTTTACATTAACGCTCTCAATATTCTCTCATGCATTATACTGTCTATACAGCGCACACTCGCTGGCGTATTTTATTTTTACATCACGACTAACTTTTTAGGGTGCGAAGGATTTACGCCACTGTCTGAATACTGGTAGGGTAGGAGTGAAGATGTTGGGCTATCCGCCTTATAAAACAAAAAAAGAGAGAAGTGTCTATGAACATTCGCAGTAAGTTAATTACCGCCTTTTTGGTTGCAGTTACGATACCCATTATCGTGTTGGTGGTAACCACAACGGTTCAAACGTTCAACCAGTCAAGACACTATTTCATTAATAGCGCCACGCAAGAGATAAACCAAATTGATAATGCTTTTGAGCTGTTTTTCGAAGGCATGAAAGAGCACGTGCGCTATATGGCAGATGACAAGCGTCTTACAGCTGCGGGTGATGTGTCAATTACCAGTTACGTAGGCAGAGAAGCCGATATGACACCGTTGCAGAACGGTGCTGTTGAACGTGCTATTTTTGAATTTCACGGTCAGTTTCGTGAAAAGCACTCTAATTTGTTAAACGTTTATATGGGAACGGAAACCGGTGGGTTTATTCAGTATCCTGCCGAGCCAATGACGAACTACGACCCCCGTAAGCGCCCATGGTACATCCAAGCGAAAGAAGCCAAGGGTAATGCGATAATCACTTCACCGTATCAAGGTATATCTGGCGGGCCAATGATTTCTATTGCTGTCACAATCGCTGGCGCAAGTGGCAGTGTAGTCGGTGTTCAATCTATTGACGTTACGCTAGATACCTTAACTAAGTTAGTCAATAACGTGAAGTTGGGTGAAAGTGGCTATGTGATTTTGGTCGACCAAAATGGCGTAGTGTTAGCCGACCCGCGAAATAAGAGTAATAATTTTAAGAATATCAGCGAGCTACGTGGTGACCCGCTTTATAGCGCATTGAGCACTGAGCGAGAAACAAACTTCACGGTGGATGGAGACGACGGCGAATTGACCATAACACGCTACCGCTCACCCGCGTTAAATTGGCAGTTCGTTGGCGTTATCGAAAGCGCCGATATTGAAGCTCCTGCATGGAACATTGTCACAACAATGATGGTTGTGTTAGTGGTTATGTTGGTGCTTTGTAGTGTGTTGGGAGTGCTATTAGCGAATCGCATTGTTGCGCCCATTATTAGCATTAGTCGTAGTTTAAAAGGTATTGCTGATGGCCGTGGTGATTTAACGCAGCGGTTAGAAGTACGCGGCCATGATGAAATTAGCGAGCTGGCCAATTATTTCAATGCGTTCATGGACTCCATTGGCGACCTCATCACAAGAATTAAATCGCAAGCAGAAACCCTTTATCAATCGTCTAACGAATTCAGTGCCATGGCAACATCGTTAAAGCAAGCCAGTGAAAAGCAAGAAAACTCGATAGAGCACGCTGCTACGGCGACTAATGAGATGGCCGCAGCGGCGCAAGAGGTCGCGCAAAATTGTGTGTCGACACAAGATGCTACCGAGCAAACCGATAAAGCAAGTCACAGCGGTCGCACCATTATTCAAGACACGGTAACGCAGGTTGACCAACTCATGCAGCTTACCCGTGACTCGTCGGTGGCAACCAAAGAGCTTGAAAGTGAAAGCGGAAATATCAACCAAATATTGAGTGTCATTAGAAGCATTGCAGAACAAACTAACTTACTTGCGCTAAATGCTGCTATTGAATCAGCGAGAGCAGGCGAGCAAGGGCGCGGCTTTGCTGTAGTAGCCGACGAGGTCAGAACCTTAGCCCAGCGTTCTCACGGTGCCACGGAAGAAATAGAAGGGATGTTATCGAAGTTAATTGACCGCACGCGGTTTGTTTCTGGAAAAATGGATACCAGTTTGCAGCAGTCTGAACGCGCGACTGAACAGTCTAATCAAGCCAGCAAAACGTTTGAAGATATTAGCGCACTAGTGCAGCAGATAATGAACCAAATTACGCAAATTGCGACGGCTGCTGAACAGCAGTATCAAGTATCAGAAGAGATCAGTAGAAACATTGTTGGCATGCAATCGTCCACAACCGATATTGGTCATGCGTCGAGAGGGCTTTCTGATAACGCCGACAGCTTACTTGTGCTCTCACGAAACCTAAATGAGTTAGTCGGGCAATTTAAATTGTAGTTTGAGGGGCTTGCGTGTTCTTTGGCTTTATTGCGCACGCAACGCCGCAATGGGAGGAAGCCTTGAGGCTTTAAATGCGGGTTCAGCGCCTGCTAATGCCCCTATGAAAATGGATACGCCAATACCTAAACTTGCGCTATATAGTGTGAGCAACGCAGGAAGTTGGGGCATAAACGTACTGAGTGTGACTTGTACCAAGGCGAGTACAATGAGCCCAACGCTTCCCCCCATAAGGGCTATAAAAATGGCTTCTGCTAAAAATAAGCGAATCAGTAATGATTGCTGCATACCTAATGCGCGAAGCAAACCTACCTCGTTTCTTCGTTGCCACAAGCTAATGGTTAAAATGCTGTAGATTCCCACCGACCCGACTAATAATGAGATACTGCCTATCGCAATGCCTGCAAATCGAATGGTGTTAAGAATGCCATCAAGGGTATCGAGCATTTGGTCTTGGGTCACAATGGTAAAGTCTTCCACACCATGACGGCGTATTAAGTGCTCCCGTATTTTTCCTGCCATATAGGCACTTTCTAGAGACGGTGAATAGAGCAAGTCTATCTCCATGAGGGACGTTCTGTTGAACATCGATAACCCCTTCGCGGCTGGAATATAGGCCATTTCGTCTAAGTCCATGCCCAAGAACTGTCCCTTTGGTGCAAGCACTCCAACAATGGTGAAGCGGTGGCCCGCAATGCGGATAGATTCGCCAAGCGCAGTGTAATCACCAAATAGTTCATGATGTAATTTGCTGCCCAACACCACAAATGCTCGTGGGTGAGTGAAATGGTCTTCGGGTAAAAATTGCCCTTGTGCAACCTCAAGTTTCCACGCCTTAGCCGCAAAATGGCTAACGCCGACAAGTTCGGTCGCGCGGGTCAAATTTCGATACTTGATTTCTGCAGTTCCTGCTACAACAGGGACCACACCTGTCACTTCGTTAAGCGTTAAAAGGCTTTGCGCGTCGCCTAACGTAATTCCTCGGTTTGTGCGCAAAATACCGGTGATCCCCATCGTGTCTGACTTTCCTGGTGTGACACCGATAATATTGCTACCAAACTGCGTAAATTCACTGAGAACATATTGCTTAAGGCTGTCACCGACAGCGGCTAACAGTGTTACTGCGCTAATACCAATCGCGAACCCTAATACGGTTAAAAAGTTTCTGCTGCGCTGTGCTAACACTGCGTGTTTCACCCATGACAAGGTATCGGACGCTCTCATTTCCTTAATGCCTCAACAGGAGAGATGCTAGCAGCTTGTTTAGCCGGAAGATAACTGAATAGCACAGCTGTCAACAACGCGACGCAAACGGCAGAAAGGTAAGCCCAAAGAGGTGTTGAAAATGACAGCGTCGGCCACCAATAATTTGCCAACAACAAGAGTACTTGTGTAAAACCAAGCCCGATTGCGGAGGCGAGCATTACTAAAATAATTGATTCAGAAATAAACAACGTAAGGACTACGTGTTGACTTGCACCTAATGCCTTTAATAAGCCTATTTCAGTGCGCCGTTGTTGCACTGAAATCAGGCTTAAGTTCATGATCAAAATACCCGCCACCACTAAGCTTACTGAGCCGAGTAAACCGACAATGGTAGTGAGCGTCACCATAATATTGTTAAACGCCTGCATCATCGATTGCTGCGTTACGATAGTAATGTCTTCTTCGCCTTGATGGCGCTTTTTAATGAGCGCATAAATGTCACTGATAACTGTTTTTTCGTCGGTTAATCCATTTAAGGAAATAAGAATGCGAAACAAAGAAAATGAATTAAATAGTCGCTCGCTTGTTTTAACGGGCAGTATTACCGCGTCGCGCATATCTAAACCGAGCGATTCACCGCGAATTGCCAATACCCCTGCTACGCGAAAACGGTAGTCGTCAATAGTAAGCATTTTCCCTAGAGGGTTATGAGGTGCAAACAGCTCTTGTGCAAGATTGCTTCCAATCAGTACGACATTGCGTGATACGCTCTCGGCATCATCAGGCAGTGAGGCTCCCATTGCGATAGAAAGCTGTCGAGCTTTTAGAAAATCAAGGGTCGAGCCCAACACCATGACATTTTTAGAACGTGCGCCAACACTTGCATTAGCGGTGCCTGCAATAACCGGCGCAACACTGTCTACCCCCGATAATTGTCTAATACTCGCTGCATCTTGTAACGTGAGATCTCTTGTGGTCGTACCGTAAAATGGTATGCCACCGCCACTCGTTTGTTTTTTGCCAGGAAGGATAATAAGCAAGTTACTGCCAAGCATCGAAAACTCGCGGGCAACATAAAGGCGAGCACTTTCACCTACGCTTACCAACAGTACAACGGCACTCACTCCCATCGCTACGCAAAGCATTAGTAAGGTAGTGCGCCAGCGGTGTCGAATAAGCAGCTGAGCGTTAAAAGCGATATTATCGTTAATGGTCATTGTTCGCTTAACACGCCGTCAACCATACGAACTTTGCGCGTGGCCCGCTTGCCAATTACTCTGTCGTGGGTAACCACGAGGAGGGTCAAACCTTGTTGATTCAGTGACTCAAGGAGTTGAACAATATCGAGCCCTGCTGATTGGTCAAGGTTACCGGTAGGCTCATCAGCCAATATAACCTTAGGTTGGGTGACAATTGCACGGGCAATAGCAACACGTTGTAACTGCCCCCCTGATAATTGCCCTGGTCGATGATGCGCTCTATCTTGTAGGCCCACCTTTTCGAGTACATTGGCGACCATTATATTGCGTTCTTTTTTTGGTATTTCTGCCAACACCAAGGGGAGGGCGATGTTTTCGGCTGCACTAAGTCGATTGATTAGCTGAAAATTCTGAAAAATAAATCCAAGGTACAGCCCTCTGAGCTCTGCTCGTTGCTCTTCTTTCAATAAATGCGTTGGTGTACCTTCCAACCAATACTCGCCTTCATCAATAATGTCGAGAAGACCTATCATATTCAGCAATGTTGATTTACCGGACCCTGAAGGCCCCATAATGCTGATATAGTCGCCTTGTGCAATATCTAAATCTACCTGTTTGAGCACGTGCAAGGGCTTATCACCAGAGGGATACCACTTATTTACGCGTTTAAGTGATATCATAGTGCGTCCTGCTCGATAACCACACTAACTTCCATCCCCTCGATAAGCTCGACATTGTCAGAAGCCACCACGATAATATCGCCTTCACTCAGGCCTGAGCGTACCTCAGACGTTTGCCAATTGCTTAGCCCTACCATTACCGTGCGCTGAACCAATAGGCCGTCTTTTGCCACAAAGACTAGGTTATTAGAAAAGATGGCACGTGTTGGGATCGTTAATACGTCGGTATGATGATCAATTTGAATTTCAACGTCCGCACTGTAGCCGACTAACAAATTCAATGAATAGTCGTTTATGCTCACTTCAACATCCACGGTGCGTGCCTGCTTTTCCATGGCAAATACGTAAGGCGATATGCGCTTCACTTTGCCTTTTAATGGCATATCCTGATAGGCGTCTAAATGAATTTCAACATCCTGTCCAATCTGCATTTGTCCGGCATCTACCTCATCAATCGGTGCTTTTACATAGAAACACTGTGTATCAATTAAGTCGACCATGGGAAGGGTAGGAATACCTGGTGGAGAAGGCGTGGCGAATTCGCCTACTTCGCCATTTATTTCGGCAATGGTGCCATTAAAGGGCGCGCGTAATTCAGTTTTACTTAACTGAGCGGTTAATAATTCAATGGTTGTTTCTGCATGCACAATATCTGCATGGCTTGCTGCGCAACCCATACTGCTGGCTTTTGCTTTGTAGGTAATAAGGTCAAACTGTTCTTTGCTGGCCGAACCATCTTCAACTAAGGACGCGAACCGCGTTGCTTCTAGCGTATCGAGCGAAGACAATGCACACTGGCGTTTAGATTGATATTGCGCGCTCACGATAGTGGCCTCGGCTTGTTTTATCTGTGCCTGAATGTCTTTTTGAAACAGCGTGAGAAGCAGCTCTCCCGCTTTTACCTTGTCACCCTCGGTGACGTGTATCGCGTCAATCTGTCCACCGACTGGCACGGAAAGCTTCGCACGTCTGCATGCCTCTACTGTGCCCGATCGTGTATTGGTAACATGTTTATAGACAGAGCCTAACCTTACCTCAATGCCCTGGACGACGACGGGAGGACTTTTGTTGAACCACCAAACGCCAATCGCAAGGCTCACAATCAGCACTGCCAACCCTGCTTTCATAGGTAGCCCTCTTTTTAATTTTACCGAGTATGATAAGTACATCGTAGTGCAATCGACAGGTAAAGCATTGCGCTAGCGCAAACTTCACACGATTAACTAATGTTTAGTGCGGACACCTCCTAATGTGTTGTCTTGTTTATGTGTAGCAAGACTCAATGTGTTCTCGGTATACATATCTATAAGAATAAACAATTCATCATCTACCCCTATTTGTTGCATCGCATACGGGCTGTGTTTACTCTATTTTAACAATTTAAAATATCAGTAACGCGTAGAAGGAATGCATATGAATTTCGCTGAATTTGCGGCATCACGTAAAAGTGTAAGAGGGTTTACTAAGCAGCCGGTTACCAAAGAAACGGTTGACGCCATTATTGACGCGGCAAAATGGGCGCCCTCGTCATACAATACACAAACGTGGAAAATTCACGCTGTAACAGGTGACGTGTTAGATAAAATTAGACAAGGTAATACTGAAAATACCTTGGCTGGCAAACCTCATGTGCGAGACTTTCCTTATAAAGAAGACTATGAAGGCATTCATCGTCAGCGCCAAATAGACGTTGCCGTTCAGTTGTTTGAAGTGATGGGCATTGCCCGCGAAGACAAAGAGAAACGTATGGACTGGATGATGCGCGGTTTTCGCCAGTTCGATGCGCCGGTATCGTTGGTTTTAACTTACGACAAATCGTTAGAGCCTGCAGGGATCACCCAGTTCGGTTTAGGCTCATTGGCTTACGGTATTGTACTCGCCGCATGGGATTTAGGGTTAGGTTGCGTTATTAATGGCCAAGGAATTATGCAGTCTGAAGTGGTGCATAAATACGCCAATATTCCCGATGACGAAGCCATTATGATATGTATTGCCCTTGGTTATCCCGATCACGACTTTCCTGCTAACGATGTGCGTTCGACCCGTGCAGACAATGACGAGTTTGTGACGTACCACGGGTTCTAATTTGTGCGACAGAAGAGGGTGTGTATACCTACCTACGCAGAATACACACCTTTTTACTGCACAAAATATGATAGGCTATCGGCTACTATTGAGTTAGTTTAAGGCTGCTATGTTCCGCTATTCTCCGTGCGTTTTATTGATTTGTACCCTTTCTATTTTCTTTCCTGCCCATGCAAAATGGTTTTGGGGTGAGGAAAGCATTATGGGCACCAATATCGAAGTGCAAGTGTGGGCAGAGACTAACGAGCAGGGCAACAAGGCGCTGTCACTTGTGTTCGATGAAATGGAACGAGTTAACCAGCTCATGAGCCCTTACATTGAAACCAGCGCTTTAGCGCGTGTTAATCGCGATGCTAGCGCAGCGCCCGTTGTGGTAGATGCTGTTACCTATCAGGTAATAAAGCAGGCCATCGAAGTCAGTGAGCTCACCAATGGCGCGTTTGACATTACGTTTGCAAGCGTTGGCTTTATGTATGATTACCGAGCCAGCACAAAGCCCAGTGAGAAGGTTATCAATGAACACCTTGCGGCAATTAACTATCAGCACGTGCAATTAGACGACGAATCTCAATCAATCTTTTTCTCACACCCTAACGTTAAAATTGATCTCGGCGGTATTGCGAAAGGCTATGCGGTTGATGCATCTATTGATGCGCTAAAAAAAGCGGGTATAGCGCATGCGCTGGTTACCGCTGGTGGCGACACAAGATTACTCGGTGATAGACGCGGGAGGCCATGGGTTGTTGGTATTCGCGACCCCAGAAATGAAGAAAAACAAGCGGTGAAACTGCCGCTTGAAAATACGGCCATTTCAACCTCAGGCGATTATGAACGCTTTTTTGAAGCAGACGGTACACGCTATCATCATATTCTTTCACCTAAAACCGGAAAGTCAGTGTATGAAGTGCAGTCGGTGTCGATTATTGGGCCAACGAGTACCATGAACGATGCGCTATCTACATCGGTGTTTGTATTGGGAGTGGTTGATGGGATGAATTTGATTAATCGTTTGCCAGATTACGAGGCAATTATTTTGGATAACCAGCGTAAACTTCACTTTTCACGAGGATTAACGCAGTAGTAGTCTTAGCAAAAAAGAGCCAGCTTCCTCACCCGTAATGTAGCAGATTACCGAAGAAACTGGCTCGTGAAGGACGTTGCGCGGCACCTAAATCGTGCCGCTTACAATCGGTTCAAAAGCAGTAAGACTGTCCATTAACGCCGTATTCCCCAATCCATTGCTTGGGAATAGTTGTGAAAACTGACCTTGCTCACCATGTAGCGCCAAATAATTAAGAATAATAGTTTCAACCAACAGATTTACGTTATTGGCGGCAGGGGTAGAGGCCGTTTCTACTGCACCGTCGCTACGCATAAAGCCTAACTGCTGGTGGCGAGCTTGAATGTCTGGCGTAGCGCCAATTAATTGTGGTGCGCCACCTGGGTTGTATACTAAGAAAAACGATGCCGACGTCGATGAGTTATCACCTGTCCACACGCCTTTTCCTCGTCCGTTTTCAGAATCGTCTACCATACCGTTGCTGAATACTGAACCATCGCTACACACATACATCATGACCGGCACACCTACGCGGGCGGCATACTCAAGTACTGCGCCCATGCAACGCCCTGCGCGACGGTCGCGTACTTCACCGGTGGCACGGCTGCCATCATGATAATCATACCCGCCCATAGTGATCGTGCCTGCACCGGCAAACCCATTCATAACGAGTTTCATGACTGACGCGGTTTTTCTGAACTCTCCATCGCCATTAAATTCCTCTTCAGTAAAAATGCCATTGGTACCAACAATAAGGGGGTCTACAGCAGGGTCGAGAGTACTCGGATCGCCAAATCGGTCGGTAATATCAGCACTTTTCACATACCCACAACGCACCATATCTTTGACCACGTCGTCGGTGGTGATTTGCGTATTAACACGGTTTAGTTTCATGTCGCTTATACGCTGAATAGACTCCATTACCGCAACCGAGTCTTGCTGGCTTAATAAGCCCACTAAATCTCCCGTATCGACTAAACCGGTAACGTCTGATGGCCTATCAATTTTAGTAGGGCGTATGCCGGTATCAATCATGGCAGCAGGAGCCATTGAATTACCCCCAGAGTCGCTATTGCGCGAGCCTATTAGTGTAAGTAGCGAGCCATCTGCTCCTGCGCGATTGATGCCATACATGGGATTATGTGGGTTATTACCTGTATCGTTCTCTGAGCGGGCAGGGATTACTGCCCCGTTAATATTGGCTCGGTTAGTCACGCTTACTTTGTCTAAAATACCGTTTAAGAAGGCGCTGTCACTGTGAAAGGCAAGCCCTAATTCGTTATTTACAAAATCTGATAAGCCGGTGTCAGGGTTGGCGATACTCGGCACCATATCACCGGGCAAGCCTTGACGGCTGTATCCTGCAGTGCTCAGAAAGTCCATTTGGCCGCCGCGACCACCAACCAATACATTGGAACCGGCAATATTTGCGCCTCCTGCAAGGTCAAACACAATAAATGGAATTTTACCTGCGCCTTGTGACGCAATACCGCATGAGGCTTTCAGCGCTTCAAGGTCAGGCGATAACGCTGCGTGGGCCTTATTGGGGTTTGCAAACATACTAAGAATAGAGCCCCCTGTAACGGCTGCCGCGCCGCTGCAGAAACCTTGAGCAATGAACTCTCTGCGTGTCATAGGGCGGCTATGATCTAAGTGATACAGAGGCGCATCGGCATTGATTGCGCCTTTAGGGCGCTTTTTAAAAAAGTGAGAGGTGAGTTTTGCCATGTTCTTGTCCTACTGTATCAACATCGTTGCACTGCCAAGCACGGCAGCGCAACTTGCTTTAGCCACGGTGCGCGTGTATTGCGTGTTGCACATAGCGCCACTGTTGCAGGTGGTAAGGCGGTCAATGAGCGCGTTTATTTCAACGCGGACATTCTCGGTACTGGCTTGGGTAGCAATATTATTACCCAACATGGTCGTCATAATTGGCTCGACGACATTAACGCGACGCGCCTCTGTATAAGCTGTGCTCGCCGGTAAGGTAAAATCAAAGTCGGGAAAATAGGCGTTACGCAGCGAATCAGTCTCAAGCAGGGTGTCACAGTAGCGAATGGCCAGTTGTGTGATGGCCATCTGATTTGCCGCCAGAAAGCTAGTGATGTTAGTGGTAGACGGGAGTTGCTGTTTCAATTGGGTGAAGGTCTCGTTTACCGCCGTTGTACTCATAGGAACACCGGTTAACTGTGCCATAGATGCATTGATTTCAGCAAAATGACGGACACCCACTTCAGCTTGCGCCGTAATATCTCCGCCTGGGGCCGGAGCGGGTGGAAGGGCCTCAACACGCACGTCAGTGTTATCTCCTAACACTTCGAACGTAAGAAAAAACTCGTCAAGCTCTGGGCCTTTTTCAAGCGGAATTATCGTACCTTGTCTAGATAACGGCTGCCCACTTCCTAGGGTGTAGTTATCGGCACTAATGGTAGTGTTAAGCGTTGCAAATACTTGCCCAGCAAAAGATTCTCGGCCGTTTATTCCAATGCGCATACCTTGAACCGCGGCCTCTGAAATAGTGGCGTTGGGGTCTAACGACACAAAGAACGGTTCTGCAAACAAATAGCTATAGCTATCGAACTGACTAACCTCAAATACAATATA
>Ga0102948_1000210_pt1 | contig 22021 bp, 22 predicted proteins | sample SalPonA_A_H2O_MG_FD_78211 | JGI IMG/M metagenome (GOLD analysis project Ga0102948, IMG submission 78211) | Water microbial communities from South San Francisco under conditions of wetland restoration - Salt Pond MetaG R2A_A_H2O_MG | ecosystem: Environmental > Aquatic > Non-marine Saline and... | reverse complement strand
CGTGTCCAAGCGACTCGTCCCCGCTGTCGCCACTGCAGTAAGAGCTGAGCTAGTGGTCGAAGTGTCTCTAGTATCTCCATCGGTCGAAGTGTCTGTAGTATCTCCATCGGTCGTGGTGCCTCCACCGGTCGCGCTCTCAAAGGAACTCCGAGTCCTAACCCAATCACGCTGGAAAGGACCAGCGGATACATTATATCCGCTCAACGAGGCCCAATTAATGCCCACATCCTTAAGATCATCCTGAGTCACCTCAATGAACTTCGACTCGATCATGACTTGCTCGGTCGGCTTGTCGAGACGCTCGATGATCTCCTGGATTTTATTCATCCGCGAGGGGCGCTCGGTAATGACGAGCGCGTTGCTGCGCGTATCCACTTTGATCTGCCCACCGGAGGCGGGATCGACGAGCGGTCCAAGCGAGCCTTGGATCTCGGCGGCACGGGCGAAGTTGATCACAAACACCCGTGTATCGACGGGTTCGGTCGTCAACTCCTCCATACTGGTCACCCGGATGATGTTGCGGTCCTCCACGTAAGTAAAATTCACTTGGCGCAAAACTTCTTCAAAAACCTGCCGCCAGCTTACATTGCGCAGCTTGATTGAGGTCCGGCCCTGAAGTGTGTCGGGGATGACCAGATTCAGGTCAAAGAGATCCGCAACATTTCTCAGGATCGTGCGGATGTCCTCGTCCGGGAAATCCACAGAGATCGTCTCTTCCGAATCCATATTCGCCTCGCCGGGCGTCTGTGCATTTTCGCCCGGAATCTCAAGAACGATCTCGGTATTGTCGGGCAGTGGCGAGGTCACTTCCGGAATGATCGGGGCCTCCATATCGATCGCGGCTCCCTCAACAGCAACATCCGGAACCTCCACCACAACACCGGCATCCTGAGGCGATTCGTTTGCGACGGGTCCAGAATCTTCGACGAGAACAACAGCGGACAAGTCGACATCGCCTTCGCTTTGGGCCGAAACCGGCGCAAAAACAAGCGGAAATGCCAAGATGGATAGGTATGTGAGTGGATGCTTTTTCATAGGACGTAAGGTTTAAGGTTGAGGCGCTTGGTTTCTTTAAGGATGGTTCGTTAGGGGTTGGAGAACTGAACAGCGCCCGCTCCAGCGCTGGAGTTGTTTTCATAATTGAGGGTTTTCGACGAGTCACCCATCGACAAAGTGTAGCCGTTCGAGGAAATCTCCGAAACCGTTAGCGTGAAGGTTTTGTCCCCCGCCTCGGGGAGACGAACCGGGAAGCTGGTTCCGCGCTTGAGCAGAATGCCTCCTTCCAATTGCAGGAACCTTGTGTCTCCCCGGGTCATAGAACCCCGGACCTTGCTGGCAAAATCCTGCGCCGCTGCCTCCAGGACCTCTGCATCTCTGAAAATGAGAACCGGCTCAGCCGTTTTCTCGGCGACTGTCTCACTGATGACGGAGGCTTCGACCGGAGCTGGCGCCTCAAACCCAAAAGGATTCTCCAAAGACTCAATTGCAGCTATGTAATCCGTTCCCGATTCTGCGAGGAAGGTCTGGGCAACGTCAATTACGACCTGGCGACTCTCGCCGCTGAGGACGACGTCTTTCCTTCCGGACAGTTTGATTCGAGGCTCGAAGGCAGAAACAGAAACGCCGGACAACACAGTCATCAAAACCGTCAACTTAATAAAGTATATCAATTTTATCATCGTCATCTTCAATTCGGCTCAGACAGGACCAGTAGCTTTATGCGTGCAGACAGAGCTGAACTGCTTGCCGCTTTCTTATCCTTCGAAACTTGGAAATCCGCGACCCGCATGAACGGATCAACGCGATCCAGAATATAAAAGAACCTCATGATATCGGAAAAAGCCCCGGTGAAGGAAATATCGTAGACCAAGGTTGAGTGGAGCTTTAGTTCGCGAGGGCCTTTTTCGGCGTAAATCGGATCCGGCATGGGCATCTGGTTAACTCCCGAAATAACAATGCCCGCCTCCCGCTCCAAACCGTAGAAGAAATTGATGTTTTTAGCCGTCTCGCTCTCTTTAAAAAGCGAAGCTTTCATTCGCTCGACCTTCGCCGACAAGAGTTCCCTGTCCTTCTCGATGTTAACCGAATTTTTTATATTTTGTTCGATCGTCCGGATTCGGGTATTCAGCTCCGTTTCCCTCGCCTCAAGCTCCAGCGATACGCCTCCTCGCAGGAGAAGAAGAGCCGCAAAGATGATGAGTAAGGCGCCGCATAAAAAAGCGACCGGATACTGCTTCAGTTTTTCTGTTAGATCCGCGGGCTTCATGCCTCGTCCCCTCCTTCCGTGCCCGAGGAGGACTTCTTACTTCCCGGCTTGAGTTGAATTTCAAGGGTGAATGGGAACGTCCTCGCCACGGCATCGCGCCCCTGCAAGGAGTCGCTAATGGTTTTTTCGTAATCACCAAGATCGAGAAACTCCCAGTCTTCCAGAGTCTGTTTAAAACTACCAAGCACCTCAAGTGCAGTTTCATCCACCTCACCCGCTATGTTAATCCGATAGCCGACAAAGCTTTTTTTACCGTCCTTCTCGAGGATCTCCGCCATCGAAAGCCGGGTGTAGATTATTTTTTCCGGACGAATCCGCGCCAATTCCGTAAGCAACTCGTGAGCTCGCACCGGTGAGGTATAGAACAGCTCAAGCTCGGACACGTTTTCGGCTAGTTCACGAAATTCGCGGCTGACCTTGAGGCTGGCAACATCGTCGGGTTCGGAGATCTGAATGCGTTGCTCCATCTCTTCGATCTCCCGCGCCAGCGAGTAGGCATGGTATTCACGCTGCAAAAGATAAAAGCCAACCATTAACAACAGGACAACCGCAACAAAGTTGATGATGAAGCCTGTGCGAACAGCCTTGATGTCAGGCAATTCACTCGCGTTGACAAAATTTGGCCTCCAATGCGGCTGAACATCCTTTTTAGATCTACTCATCGGACGTGACCTCCTCTCTCAGATGGAACTCTCCCATCAAACTGAAAAGCCCCATCCATCGGCCCCCAAGATTCATCAGTTCAACGTCCTCACTGACCTTGATTTTGAGACTTTCCAACCAACCTTCCAACGAGGGCTGTAGGATCTCCAATGCGAGTGAGTCGGCGACGGTCTTCGAAACCCAGTTTAAATTTTTGGGTAAAACACTTAAAAATACGTGACTGATCGTTTGGCCGGTCTGCACCTCGTAGAAGCCCGTCGAAGCTTGAAGCTCTTTCGTCATCCGCCGCAGCAACTTGGGCCCCATTTCAGCGAAATCGAACGTGTTCGAGAAAAACAGTTTTCTGGCCGAATCCTCGTCCTTAAGGCCGAGTTCCCGCTGCAAGAGCGGATAGATGCTATCAAGGCCAAAGGGCACGGGACGCGCCACCTCAACCTGTCCCCGGTTGATTATGAAAATACTCGCGCTCTGAGACGTTACTTCAAAACAGAGAATCGGCGTTGTGATGTCATGAAAGCGGGCATAGTCGCTGACGCCCCCAAGTGTGGTTATCGTTGAGAGCTCCATCCTTTCCGGGTAGAGCCCGCAACCAAGCAGACGTTCCTGCTCCGCCAGGAACGAATCCCTCGGCCCACCACAAAAAACGAGACGACGGGTGCTCTTTTTTTCAAAATCAAAATCGGATCCGTTTCGTGCATCCAGAATCGCGACATTATTCTCCTCCGCTGCGATATTGAACTCCGACTTGAGAACGTTTGTGAGATACTGCGCGTCTTTGATCTTGCCGGCAGACTCTGCCTCAAAATAGCGAACAAAGCGTTTTTCCGGATAGACTCCGCACCGCGCAACGAAATAGTTCGCCCCGTTAAACTCGACCAGATCCTCAAAGAAATTCCGGAGATCATCCGAATCGACGTCCGAAGTAAGGGGGAGCTCCGCAATTGCCTCGATCACCATCGGCAATTTGTATCCGGAAGTCCGCGCTGCCAGAACGGAATACTCAGAAACATCTACAAAAAGACCTTTCGCCTTGGGTTTTAGCATACGTAGTTAGGACTGGATTGCAGCGTATGCGAATCGGTGGTGGACAGGCTCTGTAAGCACGGTTGCTGGCAAAGGTTAAGGTAAAAGTAAGAGCCGGAACAATCGGGCTCCAAACAAGCCATCGCAAGGATAAAAGCGCCTGCCAAGCTGCATAAAGCGACTCTGATGAAATATTTACATTTATGTAGGGGAACGTCTTGCCAAACCAACCATGACTACCCAGCGATTTCCCTACGTATTTCTACTTATATTGGCGAAGAGGGCCCGAAATCCCTCGCCAATTGCGCCGTGCGCGCAATCAGAGCCCGACCGGCCGTTCCACCAAACAAAACGGCCCTTCCCCTGAGGAAGAGCCGTTGAAAAGCAGTTGGTGTTTGAGGACTGGTTCTGGAAGACCAATCCTCGTGTTGCTACGCTATCGGGGCGAGGTTCTGCCGGCGGACAACCAAACAACAGGACCAAACAACAGGACCAAACGACAGGACGTAAGAACAGGGATCCTTGCTCACAGATGCATTCCGGTGGCACAGTGACTCGCCGCCGGCAAGACTCAGCCGCTGCCGTCTAACAGCACCGGGAGTCAGCGCACCGAGCCACAGCGCGTCGGGTTACCAAGTGCGCTTCTTGTGGCGATTTGATTTCAAGCGCTTACGGCGCTTGTGCTTGTTCATCTTGAGACGACGCTTTTTCTTTAGGTTACCCATGTAAATTGTTTGTGTGAAAATTCGAGAAAAGGAGGGAAAAAGCCAGAAAACCCATAAGCTGTAAAGTATTTTTTTAGACTAACGCGATCGAATCTGCCTCGCGACACGCCTCGAGTAGATCGCTGGCTTCAGAAAAAGCCGGATTCGATCGACTGGAACACATTCGCGTCGCACCGTCAACCCGGAGCCAGTCGACCGGCAGCAAACCGACGGAGGAGTTGGTCAGAAAAACCGCGTCTGCCTCAAGCAGATCGCGCGGCGAAAAGTCTCCTTTCTCAACGGGCAGCGCCCCGATCAGCGCACCGCGGATCACTCCGGCGAGCAAACCGTGCCGCTCATCCGGAGTGAACCAATCTCCGTCTTTAACAAAAAAAAGATTCGAGATGGCTCCCTCCGCGAGAAAGCCCCTGAGATTCACGCGTGCGCTATCGTAACAACCCACCGCATGCGCCGCCTCCAAGACCATGAAATTCTCCAGATAGTTATGGGTCTTCAACCCAATCAGTGGTGCCGCCTCATTGACCGGAAAGGGGCTTTTCAGCTGCAAACCGACCGACCCTCGAACCGGTCCGGGCGTCCGCGAATAAACAAGTAAACGCGCCTCTCCCTCGCCCTCTTTCAGAAGTGATAACTTGACGACGGCTTCATCCGGCAGAACCTCGGCCAGTGAGCGCAAACCCCCGAGCACACGCTCCTCGGGAATCGCGCAGTTGATCCCCAGCTTCGATGCCGCCCGATGAAGCCGCCGCCAATGCGCCTCCCAGAATTCCAGTCTGCCACCCGCATAACGGAGAGTTTCGAAGACCGCGTAACCGTGAGCCAAGCCGGCAGACTGCGGCAGCAAAGAGACCGTTTGGCCGGGGAGAATTACTTCGAGGGCTGACATATTCTTTCGATAGTTTCATGGATGGCGCGTCCCTTATCGAGAGTTTCTTCATATTCACTCTCTGCATCCGAATCCCAGACGATACCTCCACCCGTTTGATAGTCGAGAAATCCATCTTTCAGGTGCAAGGTCCGGATCGCGATATTGAACTCCGCATTCTGATCGAAGCCGATGTAGCCGACCGAACCACAGTAAACACCCCGCCGGGTCGGCTCGAGCGCCTCAATGATTTCCATCGCACGGATCTTGGGCGCACCCGTAATCGAGCCACCCGGGAAGAGCGCCTCCAGCGCATCATAAACGTCGCTCCCTTCTGCCAAAGTCGCACGAACCTCGGCCGTCTGATGGATCACGCTTTGGTAGTGCTCCAATCGATAGAGATTCTCCACACGCACCGAGCCAAACCGCGCGATCCGGCCGAGGTCATTCCGCTCCAAGTCGACAATCATGAGCAACTCGGCACGGTCCTTCTCTGATGCTCGCAGAGCGGCCGCCTGGACTTTGTCGTGCAGTGGGTCGCCATTGCGCGGCCGTGTCCCCTTGATCGGTCGGGTAACGAGTTCGCCGCCTTTTTTACGCAAAAACTGCTCCGGTGAAGTCGAGATAAGCTCAACGTCGCCGGTCGAAAGATAAGCGGCATAGGGCGCCGGATTCCCGCTCCTTAGCGCAGCATAAAGTCCAAGACCATTTCCGGAAAACGCGCTGCGTGCGCGACGGGAGAGGTTGACCTGATAAACGTCGCCAGAGGCGATAAAGTCGCGCACCCGGTCCACCGCAGCGACGAAGCTCTCTTTGCTCAAATTCCACTCCCAGGGTCCAAGAGTGAATGTTTCATGCCTGAAAACTGCAGTTTCCCAGACCCAGGATTTCAGCCGTTCAATGACCGAATCAGCCGAACCGCTATGACCGTGTGCGACCAGATAAAGACGCCCGCTGGGGTGATGAAACGCCGCCACCCCGGCGTAAAGGGCGAAATACAAATCGGGCAGACCGCGATCGTCGGCCGCCAAATCAGGCATCCTCTCAAGCCGCCGGCCATAATCGTAGGCCAGGTAGCCCACTGCTCCCCCGACAAAGGGAATGTCGCCGGACTCGGCCTGAAGGTAAGGCGCCATCGCCCTTCGGACCTCGGTCAGACGCTCCCCCCGGATCACCCGAAAGGGCTCGGCCCCGAGAAAGCTCCACTCCCCGAGCCCGTCGTTGGACTGGGAGCTCTCCAAAATAAAGGGCAAATGCTTCGATCCAAAATTCCGGATCAAGGCCTCAAGTGGCGGCGGACCTTCAATTTCAACGACCTTCACAAATAAGACGGAGATGACTCTCTTAAAAAACTCAAAAATCCGCGTGCATCAATTACGGCCGGCCCGGATAAGCAATCCGAATCCGATCGCTTGAAAAATGATATTGGGCAGCCAGATCAGCAAATCCGGCCGAAGCGCGACGTTGCCCTCCAGCCAACTCACAATCACCATAAGAAAATAGTAAGTCATCGAGATGACCAGTGCGAGCGCAAGGTTTGCATAGCTCTCTTTGCGCCCGGTCCGGATGGCAAGAGGCACGCCAAAAACCGCCAGTGAAAAGACCGCAAAGGCCCGGGCGAAATTCTCCTGGAGGTGCATCTGAATTTCCAGACGATCCTTCGATAGCCCGCTGCCTGCCTCCGCTTCTGCCGCCAGCGCCAGATCCCGCCGCTCCATTAGCTGCGCGAAGTTCAAATCTTTCGTCTTCATCCGGATGCCGCGCCCCGACCCGAAAAGCTGATCCAGAGGCAGAGCGATCGGAAGCTCTCCGAAATAGAGCGATTTATCCGGAAGCTCACCGAATGCCTCCGGGTTATCGGAGTCACGCTGCTCGGCCGTGCCATCGCGCAGAGTCAGAATCAATTCGTTGCGCTCCTTATCAAAGTGAATGGCGCCTTCGGCCGCACGCAGGAAAAGTTGCACCCGTTTGCCCTCATCCAGCTCCCAAATCCAGAAATCCTGCATCACTCCCGCTTCCTGGTCGCCCATGTAAATCACATAGCCCGGGAACTCGTGAATGAAGCGCTTCTCCTCAATAAAACCAAGCGGATTCTGCGTGACCGCCGTCGTCATGAGCTGCTTATAAGCCACGCGGGACTGCGGCGCGTAGTGCAAATTCACGAGCACGCCGCCGACCATCCCGACGAATGCAATCAGAAAGACCGGCGTTGCAATGCGGTAGAGACTGACTCCGGCCGCCTTCATGGCCGTGATCTCCTGCTGCGAGGAAAGCCGTCCAAGCGCCATCAGGGTGCCCGTCAACATTCCAAGGGGGAGCGCATAGGCGGCTACGTAGGGAATCAACAAGCCAACCAGCTTCAAAAAAACCAGTGCCTCCAGCTTTCCTGCAGCCACCAGCTCCGCAATATCGCGGATGACATTTCCCAGCAGGAGCACAAAAACAAAAAAGCCCATCGCCAAGCCGGTCGAGACGAGAATCTCTTTCAATAGATGGCGGTGAAGAAGCGAAAGCATGATGGTTGAGTCGAAAGCGTAGAGTTAGAGGGTAGATTTATTTGATAACAACCCGATTTTCACCCTTCACAGACGGAATACAAACAGCCACCCTCGGGATATGAGTTCTCAAAATCAAGAAGTGATCCAGATCTTCCGCGATAGCGGCGCACTCCTCGAAGGGCATTTTCTTCTTCGCTCCGGTCTTCACAGCGCGCACTTCTTCCAGTGCGCCCAGGTCTGTCAATACATGGATAAGGTCACTCGGCTGGCCGAATTAATGGTGCCGGCGCTTAAGGACTATGGAGCGACTACGGTAGTCGGCCCGGCCATGGGCGGACTGGTCATCGGGCAGGAAGTCGCCCGGCAGCTCGGGCTGCGCTTTCTCTTTCTGGAGAAAGTCGAGGACAAGCTGGAACTGCGGCGGAATTTCAAGTTCGCCCCCGGAGAAAAGGTGCTGATCGTGGAGGATGTCATCACCCGCGGCGGGCGTGTGGTCGAAGCGATTGCAAAATGCCGCGAACATGGCGCCGACCCCGTTGCCGTCGGCGTGATCGTCGACCGCAGTAACGGATCGACCAGCTTCGACATCCCGCACCATAGCTTGGCCGAACTCAGCTTCCCGACCTACGAGGCAGACAAACTCCCTCCCGAGCTGCAAGGCACCGAGGCAGTCAAGCCCGGCAGCTGAAGCGAACCTCAAGAAGCTGAGTTCAGATCGCATTTTGCGCAGGCGGTCTGGATGGATCAGCCCCGAAGTGAGAAGCTGCAGAACGTGAACACTCCTCTGGCAAATGGAATCACAGCGCCAGCACACGCGCAAGCGCGGTGCCCACGCGGACGCGCCCGGGCAAGGGGCCTGCCGAACCAACTACTGCCAACACAGCAACGGCACAGGCCACCACCATTCGCATTTGACCCGTGCCTCTGCTTGTGGTTACAAGAGCGGATTCTGCATGTTTAAACTCCTCGGCAAAATCCACCGCTCCGAAACCAATCGGGGTATGTTTCTGCGCTTCGCCGCAGTCGGAGCGACCCTCTCACTGGTAGACATCGGGCTCCTCTACCTGCTCAACGCCTTCGGCATAAATATTTACCTGGCGCGCATTCCCTCCTTTTTGGCCTCGATGACGGTTGGCTACATTCTCAACCGCTATTTCACCTTTCATCACCTCGAGACCGGGCGTGCGCTTTGGCATTCCCTCATGCGCCATTACAGTGTGCATGGCATTGGTGGCGGAATCAACTACGGGGTCTTCACGATCACCCTCATTCTGGGGCAGCAACTGGGCGGGCAAGCCAGCGCGGCGGGCACCCTGCCCTTTGTCGCGGTCTGGATCGGCGGCATCGTCGGCATGTTTTTCAACTTCTTCTTTTCAAAGAAGCTGGTCTTCGATAACTAGCCCCCATGTCGGGCTCGTTTTCAGAAAGTATGCGCCTTCACCTCTGTTGGTGGCTGGCTTCCTTTTGGCCGGGCAAGCACCCGGGCGCGCCGGTCCGGCCAGGTCGGCTCCTGTTTCTGTTGCTCGGCTACCCTCTGTTCTTTGTGCTGCAAGTCCTGCACTGGCTGGGCTTTGCCCTCGATGCACTTTTCTTCGGTGGCTACCGGAAAGTGGGAATCGAGTCGCCCGTCTTCATTCTGGGCATACCCCGCAGCGGCACGACCTTCCTCCACCGCACTCTGGCGGCGGATCCGTCCTACACCAGTTTCACTACCTGGGAAGCAGCCCTCGCTCCCTCGATCACTGAACGTAAGCTCATCGGCCTCATCTCCAGACTGGATCGGGCGTTCGGCGCGCCCGGCCGGCGACTGCTCAAATTCTGCCTAAATCGATCGAAGGGAAATTTCGATGCGATTCACGAAGTCGACCTGAGTGCTCCGGAGGAGGACTATCTCTCCCTACTCCCGGCTGGTGCCTGCTTCATCCTTTTACTCGCCTTCCCCTTTTCCACTGAGCTCGCCGCACTCGCCCGGCTGGATCAGCTACCGGAGGACCGGCGCCGTGCGATCCTGCGGTTTTATAAGAGCTGCCTGCAGAGACACCTCTACTGCCACCGGGGGAAAAGGCTTCTGTCGAAAAATGCTGCCTTCGCCTCGTGGTGTAGTGCGCTTCGTGAGGCCTTTCCAGACGCGAAGTTTCTGGTCTGTATCCGCGAGCCCGAACGCGCGCTTAGTTCACAGCTCAGCTCGCTCGCTCCCGCCCGCCGGCTCTTTGGCACCGATCCCGACGGCAAGCAAACCGCAGCCCGGTTTACCGGGATCTACGCCCACACCTACCAAAGTCTCGCCCGTTTCGTCACATCCACCGAGCGGGAGCAAACAGCGGTGATCTGTCAAAACAAACTCAGGGCCGGCCCCGCCGAGACGATTCGGGCGGCACTGCATGCGCTTTCGCTGGCCATGCCTCCCGGCCTGGAGGAACTCCAACCCGCTCCCTCCAGCAGCCACCAACACACCCTTTCCGAATTTTCCATCGATACGGAGAAAATCGAGCGTTGCATGCGACCCGCCTACGAGTCGATGCTGGAGGTCGACTGATTGAATGGAATCCTCCTCTCCAGATCGCGGCCCGATTCGGGTAGCCTTTTTTTCAGACTCACTCCCCGAACGCAACGGCACCGGTGCCTACTACCATGATTTGTTGGAGCAGCTCGGCCCGCGGGTCGAGGCGGCGGCGGTCTTTCAACCCCAGATCATGCAGCGCCACCCCCTACTGTCCTGGCCGATGCCGGGAGACCCGAGCCAGCGGCTGGTCATACCGAACCTCCCCCGCATCGCAAAAGCCTACCGTAAACTGAGGCCCACTATCGTAGTCAGCATAACACCGGGCCCCTTCGGCCTGCTCGGCCTCTATCACGCGAAACGCAGCGGGGCCGCCTACATCTCGGCTTTTCATACCGATTTTGAACAGCTGGCACGCATCTATTGGAAGCCCCTCTCCCGCACTGTCGTAAACACCTACCTGAATAATGCCAACCGCTTCATCTGCCGGCGCAGCGCCACCGTTTTAGTCAACAACTCGCACCTGCGTAAAGATGTCGAAGCCCTGGGCTCAAAAACCGTCGAGGTCATGGGCACCCCGCTACAACCGCTCTTCCTCGAAAAGCCGACCTGCCCCTACCCCGACCGCCTCGACCGGATTTGCTTCGTCGGCCGACTGGCTCCGGAGAAAAATGTCGAGCGCATCATCACCGCTGCCCGCGAGTTGCCCGGGGTGGAGTTCGTCATCGGGGGCGACGGGCCGCTCCGCCGCGAGTTGCAGGCCTCGGCGTCCGGGCTGCCAAACGTAAATTTCACCGGTTGGCTCACACGCGGGAGACTGATCACCGTAATCGATCAGTCGGGCCTGCTCCTGCTTCCCTCGAAAATCGAGACCTTCGGCTCGGTCGCGCTTGAGGCCATGGCCCGCGGGCGCCCCGCGCTCGTTTCGAAAAACGCCGGCATCCACGATTGGTCGCAACTGCAGGAGGGCCTCTTCTCCTACGATCAAGAGCAGCCTCTCGTGGATTCGATCCGATCGATTGTCGAACTGCCGCAGGAGCAGCGCAAAAAGAAGGCCAATAGCGCACGGGCCGCTGCCCTCCACTTCAACGAGCAAACCCTCCACCAATGGGTCGACATTCTTGGTCGATACGCCCACTGAAACGACTGATGCTGACGAGCCAAGGCACCTTTGGAAACGGGCCCCGGCAGCTGCAGCTGCCTGCGGAGGTATTGTCTTGAAAGCGATCGTCTCGATCCATGACGTAACGCCCACCACGCTGCACAAGGTCGAGCGCATTCTCACCTGGCTGGAGCAACGTGACGTGCCACCCGTCACTCTGCTCGTCGTGCCGGGACAACCGTGGGAGGCAAAGCAGATCGAACGCGTGCGGGCACTCGCTGCAGCCGGACATGAACTGGCAGCCCACGGCTGGGCTCACAAAACGCGTCCAAGCCGCGCCTACCACCGCCTGCACGCGGCCCTCATCTCGCGCAACGTCGCGGAGCACCTCGCCCTTCCTTCTGCCGCGATCCTCGGGCTCATGCAGCGTTCGAGTGACTGGTTTGGCCAGAACGGCCTGCCTTTGCCTGCGATCTACGTGCCGCCAGCCTGGGCTCTCGGGCCGATTACCCGGGCCGACCTAGCTCAAGTGCCCTACCGGCTGATCGAGATCACGGGGGGCCTGCTGATCGATCAAACCGCCCGGGCCGGCAGCGCGCCCACGGAAAACACCCACGGTGAAAATCACCGCCGTTTTACGTTCCGCAGACTTCCCTTGACCGGCTACGAGGCCGATAACATCGCCCGCGAATACTTCCTCCGCGGCTGGAATCGATGGCAGGCACGAGTCGCCCGCCAAAAAAACCTGCCCCTCCGCATCTCCATCCACCCCGACGACCCCGAACTTCGGGTCGCCGACCAGATGGCCCGGCAGATCGAGTCTGCCAGAGCGTTCGAGAACTACCTCGACGCTTGCCTCAAGGCGTAGGTGAGATAAGCGACGAACTACTTTTTCGAGTAAAAGTCGTCGATCTTTTGAGCTACATCGCGGTAAGAGATGTCGGCGCTGTAGAGCGCCTTGAACTCGGCGATCGCTTTTTCCATATCTCCCTGCTGCTCGTAGGCGGAACCAAGCTCGTAAAGCACGTCCTTTTTCTGATCATTCATTCCGGGAATTTCCGCCTTGGCCGTTTGGAGCTGTTCCGCTGCCATGTCGTGGAAGCCCTTCTGCAGGTAAGCCTTGCCCAGCAGAATAAGCGCATTGACCCGAACCTTGGGAGCACGAAGACCGAGCTGGAGATTTTCAATTGCCTTATTTACATCGCCATCTTCATAGCAAAGCTCACCCAACTCGAAACGATAACTGAACTCATTGGGATAGCGCTGAACAAGATCCTCAGCTTGTTTACGGCGGAAGGCGCGCTCCTCGCTGCGCAGCTTTTCGAGATCGGCTTGCGCAGCCGCATCCTCGGGGTTGCCCTCCAATGCCTGCTCGGCATCCTCAATTGCCTTTTGCATCTTTTCCCGCTTCAGCGTGCCCTCAAGCCGCTCGAGATTTACGTCGGCGCGGCCAGACTCCAACTGGCGGGCCTTGCCCAGCCACTCCAGCGCGTCGTCATACTCGCCGAGCTTGCGGTAGTGGCTGGCAATATCGCGATAAAAGTTCATATTTTCCGGTTCAGCCTCGAGCGCCTTTTTCGCCTCCGCGATCAATGAGCGCAGACCGGCCTCTCCCGTCTTGGCCCGAGCGGCCTGTTCGAGTTTTTGAGACTCATCTTCGTCCTTGAGCTTGTCGCGGAAGCTGGAGTCCTGGTCCTCCCAACCGCCCGACTTCATCGTCTGCTGGACGGAAGCTTTTTTAATCAGACTTTGCACCTCCTCATCGGAAGGGTTCGCCCGATAGGCGGCATCACCAATTTCAATCGCCTCCTTACATTTGCCGCTATCGATGTAAGCGTTCATGAGAAGCTTCGCACTCTCGGTGTTTGACTTGTCCAGTTTGAAAAGTTGCTCGTAGGCGAAGGCCGCCGTTTCCTTGAGTTCGAGCGCTTCGGCCGCGGCACCGAGCATTTTGTGGGCCGTTGGGTTCGAGGGATTGGTGTTGAGCATTTGCTCGGCTGCTTCCAGAACCGCGCCGGGATCCTTCTTGATTTTTGAGCCGCCCGTCATCGCAAATGGCAGACTGGTCACCTTGCCCAGGAAACCACCGAGGCCTTTCGACTTTCCACCACTGGCCTTATGCTGTGCCTGGCGGAGCAGTTGGCGCACCTCCAGACAGCCGGGATGACGGCTGATAATGTTATTGAGAATGTTGATCGCGTAGGTCGGATTTTTACTGATCGCCTTACGGGCGTTGTCGACCTGCTTGTGGATTCGCGAATCGAGGCTGCTGAGAGAAATTTCTTCCATAATATTCGTTGCTCTTGATTGCTGGCACAAAAGCGCTCTCGGTCAACTATCAATTATCCCGAGTTCCCCGCGAATGACGGCCTCAAGTTTATCGATGTGCCGTCTGACTTCCGATGCCTCTCTCGCTTCAACCAGAAGCCGGAGAATCGGCTCGGTCCCCGAGTAACGCACTAAAACGCGCCCCCGGTCCCCCAAAGCAGACTCGGCCGCACCGATCGCTGAGCTGACCGCGGGAAGCTCGTGCAAAGGTGGTTTTTCGCAAATAGGCAGAGCCCTCGTTTGTTGCGGAAAAAGCCGAATCCGGCGACGAATCTGCGAGAGCGGCTGACCCAACCGGCAGACCATTTCAATTAGCTTCACCACCGCAAGCAGCCCATCTCCTGTCGGTAAAAAATCGGAAAAGATTATATGCCCGGACGACTCTCCTCCAAGATTGGCACCGACAGCACGCATGCGCGCTGCGACATTGCGATCTCCGACTGCAGTGCGCTCGACCCGCCCACCAGCCTCCCGAATCGCCCGGTCCAGACCCATGTTACTGTGAACCGTAGTAACGAGTGTCTTTTTCTTTAGCGTGCCGCAACTTAGCGCGTGGACCCCCAAGAGCCCGAGTAAAACCTCTCCCTCCAGCAACTCCCCCCGGTCATCGCAAACGACAAGTCGATCGCCATCCCCATCATGGGCAACCCCGAGATTCGCACCTACCTCCCGGACCTTTGCCGCCAGAACCTCCGGGTGCTCACTCCCGAGCCCTTCATTAATGTTTCGCCCGTCAGGCTGGTCACCGAGAAGATGCAGCTCAGCGCCCCAGCGCCGAAAGGCTGCCGGCGTTGCCACACTGGTCGCACCGTTGGCGAGATCGAGAACGACTTTCCAGCCCTCCATACAGTTCTGACTCATGAGCGAGCGAATGTAGTTCACATAGCGGGCCGCGGCATCAAACGGGTAAACCTTAGCCGCCTCCGGCACCTCCCCACAGCCCTCCTGCGATTCCAACAAAGTTTCCAACTTGAGCTCCTGCGACTCATCAAGCTTACAACCATCGGCGCCGAAAAGCTTGATCCCGTTATCTCCTGCCGGATTATGAGAGGCCGTCACCGCGATACCAACAGCCGCCTTTTGCTGGAGAACGGAGTAAGCCACAGCGGGAGTGGGCACGATTCCGGCGTCCCGGACATAGACACCATGCGCATTCAGGCCATGCGCCAAGGCGGAGCAAAGCGCCGGCCCACTCTCACGCGTGTCGCGCCCAATGACTGCCTGGATCGGCCCTTCCTTGCCGGCACCTCCAAAGTAAACCCCAAGAGCGGAGCCAAGCCGGAAGGCGGTGTCGGTATTTAACAATGAGCCTCCGTATGGGCCGCGGAGTCCGTCTGTGCCGAAATATTTAGCCATCGTTTGCCGGCAGATCTGCATTGAACTCCCTTGCACGCCTAAGCCAGCCAGCGACCTCTCCCCCGGAAACAAGCGTATCTGAAATCTGAATACCTTCCTTCAGGTCCACCGCCTTCCCGCAAGTCCAGAGAGCAGCACCGGCATTGAGCAATACAGTGTCGCGCAGCCCGGAAGGCACGGCCGGATGACCACCCTCGAAAAGTCTGTTCAATAATTCGATATTTTCCTCGAGATTCCCGCCTGCGAGGTCCGAAAAACGACACTCGGGCAACCCGGCGGCAGAGGCCGTCAACGACCCGGCTCCCCTCTCCAGTCGCCCGAAACCGGCTATCACATTTTCGCCCGCGCAGCTGAGTTCGTCCAGCGCACGACCAGGTTCCGGCTTGCCGTGGACAACCAGACCGGCCGATAGGCCGAGCGAACCAAGCGCTGCCGCGACCGGTTCGACCCACTGGGGAGCGAAGACACCCAGTAGCTGATGCGCCGGCCGGCCGGGATTGATGAGAGGACCGAGCAGATTGAAAATGCTCCGTTTGCCCTCAGCCGCGAGAGCCTTGCGCACCGGCATAATCTCCTTGAAAGCAGGGTGGAAAGCAGGCGCAAAGAAGAAGCAGAAATTCAGCTCCCGAAGTGATTCCCGGATCGCCCCGCCATCTAAATCGAGCCGGATGCCGAGCCCCTCCAACAAGTCCGCGCTCCCGCACTTTGAAGTTATCGACCGGTTTCCGTGCTTGAAAACCGGCACTCCGGCGGCAGCAACTACAAAAGAGACAGCGGTCGAAATGTTAAACGTGCTCGAGCCGTCGCCACCCGTTCCACAAACATCAACTGCCCGCTCCGCCCAGAGCTCGACCCCGGGATTGATGGCAACCTCGCGAAAGGTCGCAGCGAAAGCCGTTACCTCAGCGCTCGTTTCACCCTTTTCCGAAAAAGCGATTAGGAAAGACTTTTTCGAGTCCGGATCGATCCCCCCATCCGCAAGTGATTGGGCGGCACGACTTGCCTGCACCTCGGTCAGGTTCTGCCCGTCGCTTACAAGAGAAGTCAATTCATCCAAAGCATTCATAGAGACAATTTTCAATCATGCCCGCCCGGACGCAAGCAACGAAAACCCGATTCACTTTCAACTTCCCATCAGGCAACCGGCCGCTAGCTTCGCAGCATGCACCGGAACCTTCTCGCCCTCTTCCTTATTCTTGCGCTCGTCCCGCTCTCGGCGCAGCCCGAGCGCCCCGAGTCCGCAGCGGGTTCGGAAAGTGCCCAACTGACTTACCTTGATGCCGCAATCCTTGGACTGGTCGAGGGCATCACAGAATATTTGCCGATTTCCTCTACCGGACACTTGATCCTGACCAATCGATTGCTGGGCCTGGATACCCCTACCCCGATTTTCAACGATCAAGGAGAGCCCATATTGGTCGACGACGGCCGGACCGGCGAGCTGCGCCCCTACACCATGGGTGAGGCTGCCTACGCCTACGTCATCGTAATTCAGGCCGGCGCAATCGCGGCGGTCGTCATGCTTTACTGGCGCACGATTCTGGATATCCTGCTCGGCTGCCTCGGGCGCAGCACGAGCGGGCGGCGACTGGCGATCAACCTCATCGTGGCCTTCATGCCGGCGGCCGTCATCGGCCTGCTCCTTGACGATCTGATCGAGACCCACCTGGGCGACAATATCAACGCTATCGCAGGGGCCTTGATCGTGGGCGCACTGGTCATGCTCGGGGTCGAACGCTGGCGTAAGCGCGGCCGCGAGTCAGGGGCTGAGCTGGACGGGGGCCCCGAACTGCATGCGCTTTCGGTCAAACAGTCGCTCTTTATCGGCTTTATTCAGTGCCTCGCCATGTGGCCGGGAACGAGCCGCTCGATGGCCACAATTGTGGGCGGCTACCTCGTGGGGCTCTCGCCCAAACACGCCGCGGAGTTCAGCTTCCTGCTCGGCCTGATCACGCTGACGGCCGCCTCGGGCTATAAATTTGTCAGCAATGGTGAGCAAATGCTGGCCGCCATGGACACCGGTCCGGTCCTCCTTGGGTGCTTCGTTGCCTTTGTTTCGGCCGCCCTCGCTGTAAAATGGCTCGTTGGCTACCTGACAAAACATGGACTTGCACTTTTTGCATGGTATCGGATTGCACTCGCAGTCGCCGTCTTCATCTTTCTGGATGGTTAAAGAATCCGCCGGCTACACGGCGGACCAGTCTTCGAAACATTAATCAATACTATGAAGAAAGTCGCAGTTATTCTTTCGGGTTGCGGCGTCTATGACGGCGCCGAAATTTATGAGTCCGTGCTCACCCTCCTCGCATTGGAACGTGCCGGTGCGGAAGTCACGTGCTCCGCGCCGGATATCGCGCACAAACACATCATCAACCATTGCACGGGCTCCGAAATGGTCGATAGCGACCGAAATGTCATGGTCGAGGCAGCGCGCATCTGCCGCGGTGCCATCACTCCGCTTGACGCTTTGAAAGCAGACGATTTTGACGCCCTGATCTTCCCGGGAGGATTCGGTGCCGCAAAGAACCTCTCCAGCTTCGCCTTCGACGGCCCCAACTACGATGCCGATCCATCCGTGGTGGACCTGATCCAGAGCGCGCATGCGCAGGACAAACCACTCGGCTTTATGTGCATCGCCCCCGCTCTGGCCGCTCGCGCCCTCGGTGAAAAAGGTGTCACCCTCACGATCGGCACCGATAAGGATACCGCGGCCGCCCTCGAATCAAAGGGAGCCAAACACATCGACTGCGCTGTCTCCGATATCGTCATCGATGAGGCCAACCGCGTCGTCAGCACGCCGGCCTACATGCTTGCCGAGTCCATCCTCGAGGCCGAAGCGGGCATTAACAAACTCGTCGCGAAGGTCCTCGAACTTAGCTAGGTGGGCGCCTAGGCGAAGCATCTTTTGCCGTGATTGCTTCTTGACGAGGCGAAAAGACCCTCTTTAATCCGCGAATCCCGTCCGATTCTCGGGCACCTATTTTCAACTGGAGACATTCTTATGGCACAGCCAAAACGCAAACAATCGAAGCAGCGCAGCCGCAAACGCCGCGGTGCGGTGCAATTCCAACTGCCGCAACTGGCACGGGACCCGCAGGACGGAACACTTTTCCGCCCCCATCGCGTCAATCCTGCCAACGGCATGTATCGCGGACGTCAGATTCTCGACGTCGAGGTATAGTATAAGCGGAGCCCGGCACGATACGATCGCACTGCAAAGACGACTCCATGGGCGCACGCGCGGGCAGATGCACGATCGCGGTCGACACCATGGGAGGCGACCTTGGGCCCACGGAGTTTGTTCGTGGGCTTTTGTATGCCACCGAGAAGCTGCGGCTCGACTGTGACTTTATCCTCGTCGGCAAGGGCCGCCTCCTGGAAAAGCTCCTGAAGGTGCGCAAGCTCGACGTCGATCCCGCCCGGATCCGCGTGCACCCCGCCAGCCAAGTAATCGGGATGGATGAAAAACCCATCCAGGCACTGAAAAAGAAGAAGGACTCTTCAATGGTTCAGGCGATCGAGCTGGTGCGCGATGGCGAGGCGAATGCCATGGTCAGTTGCGGCAATACCGGCGCACTGATGGCCGGCGGCACACTCCGCCTCCGCCCGCTCCAGGGCGTTGACCGCCCCGCGCTCGGCATCATCATACCCAGCCGCAAGAAGCCCTGCGTCCTCATCGACGTCGGAGCCAACCCGGAGTCGGATGCCACCAATCTCATGCAAAATGCGGTCCTCGGGGCCAATTATGCGAAGGCGGCGCTACGCGTCGAAAAGCCGAGGGTGGCCCTACTCACGATCGGAACCGAGGAAGGAAAGGGCAACAGCCTGATCAATGCCACCCACACACTCCTTCGCAAGATCGACGGCATTATCAACTACGCCGGTCCGATTGAAGGCTTTCAAATCTTCGACGGTAATGTTGATGTCATCGTCTGCGATGGCTTCGTTGGTAATATAGTTCTTAAATCGAGCGAGGCGCTCTTCAGTTTCGTCGGCAATACCATCAAGGAGGAACTGGTGCGTAACCCCAAGCGCATGATCGGTGCCGCGCTTTCAAAATCAGCCTTTCGCGACATGAAGGTGCGCCTCAGCCCCGACCAGCACGCAGGCGCCCCCCTGCTCGGCATCAAGGGTAACATCCTGAAGACGCACGGCTCCTCCAATTACATTGCCATCGCCAACGCACTGCGCATCGCCCGCCAAATCGTCGAGCACGACATGCTCGACTCTATCCAGTCCGAAATCACGCAGGCAAACGAAGCCGCCCGCGTAATCAGCCTCGAGGACGCTGCCTCGCCGGCCTAAGCGTGCCCCGCCTATGACCACTTCCAGCAACTCAGTCGTGATACTCGGCACCGGCTCCTACACGCCGGAGCGTATCGTTACAAACGCTGACATGGCTAAGATCGTAGCTACCTCGGACGAGTGGATCCGCACGCGCACCGGCATCCGGGAGCGCCGCTTCGCCAAGGAGGTCGAGACCACCAGCGACATGGCGGCTCTTGCGGCGACCCGTGCCATCGAGGCCGCCGGTTTGGATCGGGACGCAATCGATCTGGTCGTCGTGGCCACCATGACGCCGGATATGCCCTTCCCCTCCACCGCCTGTCTCGTCCAGGATAAAGTGGGCTTAAACAAGGTGACCGCCTTCGACGTGCAGGCAGCCTGCTCGGGCTTTGTCTACGCGCTCAACATAGCCAGCTCCATGCTGCGTGGAGGCGGCTACAAAAAGGCACTCGTCATCGGCGCGGAAAAGACCAGTTCCATACTCGATTTCGAAGACCGGACAACCTGCGTTCTCTTCGGCGATGGTGCCAGCGCCGCCGTCATCGGTCTGGACGCGCAGCCGGGTGTCGGCATTCTGGGCTCGGTCAGCGGTGCCGATGGCTCCAACCCGCAGCTGCTCTACCAACCGGGGGGTGGCTCAGCCCAGCCCTCTTCCCATGAGTCCGTGGAGGCTCGCCAGCACTTTCTCAAAATGAATGGGAAGGAGATTTTTAAACTCGCTGTCCGCGTGATGGGCCAAGCCAGTGTCGACGTCCTCGAAAACCACGGCTATACCACTGCTGATGTCGATCTCGTCATCCCTCATCAGGCAAATATGCGCATCATCGACAGCCTCGCCAAACGCATGGCGATCCCGATGGATGCGTTTCACAACAATCTCGAACGCTACGGCAACACCTCAGCCGCCTCGGTCGGCATCGCCCTCGACGAAGCCGTCCGCACAGGACGCCTCAAATCCGGCGATCTGCTTCTTCTGGTCGCCTTCGGGGCAGGCTTGACCTGGGGCGCGACTCTGGTGAAATGGCCCTAAGCATTATGCGACGTCTACCCATTTATTTATTTTGCACCCTTCTTGCCCTCGGCGGGCAAGCATCTGCCCAAATGGGTCTAAACCCCTTCGACTGGTTCGATGGGAGTGACAGCGAAGAAGGAATGTCCATCAACGTGGTCAGCCGCGAAGACCGCGCCCGCGCGGCTCAAAAGGTGGCCGAAGGAAAGGCCGCACTGGAAGCAGGAAAAACCGGCACCGCCAATCGCAAATTCAAACAGGTCATCAAGCGCTACAGCGAAGCTCCCGAAGCGGGAGAGGCCCGCTTCCTGCGTGGCCGGATCCTTATGACGCGGGGCAAGTGGAAAAAAGCCTTCGAAACGCTGCAGGAAATTGTGCGGGAGAATCCGGATTTCGAGCAGTTCAACCTTGTCATCGGCGCACAGTTCGAATGCGCCACCGCACTCATGGAAGGTGCCCGTGGCCGCCTGCTCTTTGTCATCCCCGGCTTCCGCCAATATCAGGAGTCGATCCGCCAGTTTGAGACCATCGTGCGCAACGCCCCCTACAGCGACTACGCGCCACTCGCGCTTATGAACATTGCTTTCGTGGCCGAAAGAAAGGAGGAAGCCGATGTCGCGATCGATGCCCTCGACCGGCTGATCAACTACTACCCGCAGAGTATGCTCGCCCCCGATGCTTACTTTGGCATGGCGGAAACCTACTCCAGTTTGGTTAAGGGGCCGCTTTACGACCAGGGCGCGACCCGCGAGGCGATCAGCTACTACGAGGATTTTCTTATTCTTTTCTCTAAGAGTAACTACGTGGGCGAGGTCGAGGCCAACCTTTCCAGTATGCAGAATCTGCTCGCGCAGAGCCGGCTGCGCCTCGGCGATTTTTATTACTACTATCGCAACAACAATACGGCTGCGCTTACCTTCTACAATGAGACGATCACCATCGCTCCGGACTCCGAAGCAGCCGCTGAAGCCCGCGACCGAATAGAGGACGTCGAGCGGGGCGTGCGCCCGGTCTCGGGTGCCCAAATCGTGCGCTCGCTTCTCCTGATCGACTAATCCCCCTGCGGATTCGAGATGACCCGATTCTTCCATACAGCCTGCCGGATTGTGCTTCTCGCACTCAGTGCAGGCGCTCTCGCCACAGGGACCGGCTGTAAAAATTATCAGCTCGGGCATCCGGCCGAACTGCCTTTCGAGACCGTCTTCATCCAGGTAGCGAAGAATGATAGCTTCGCCCCTCAAGTCCAAGCTGCTTTCAGCGCGGAGGTCCGCCAGGCCGTCATCCGCGCTGAAAGCAGCTTGGACTTGAGGGGCGAAGCTATCATTCTTCGCTACCTGGATGAAGACGGTCTCGAAAGGCAGTTCGGCCGGATGCCCGAGCTGATAATTTTTACAGCCGG
>Ga0102948_1000208_pt1 | contig 22131 bp, 21 predicted proteins | sample SalPonA_A_H2O_MG_FD_78211 | JGI IMG/M metagenome (GOLD analysis project Ga0102948, IMG submission 78211) | Water microbial communities from South San Francisco under conditions of wetland restoration - Salt Pond MetaG R2A_A_H2O_MG | ecosystem: Environmental > Aquatic > Non-marine Saline and... | reverse complement strand
GAAGATCCAGGAGATGGCTATCGCGCCCAGAGCACCAGCCGATGCGGCAAGCGCCGTAGTCGTGAAGACCAGACCCACATAGGTCGGATCTGCGGAGAGGACCGAACCACCGTTGAATCCGAACCAACCAAGGAAGAGGAGGAAAACACCGATCGTTGCCAGAGGCATGCTGTGGCCGAGGATCGGCTTGATCTTGCCGTCGACATATTTGCCGTTCCGGGGTCCGAGAAGCATCACGCAAGCCAAAGCGGCGAAGCCACCGAAAGCGTGCACCACAGCGGAACCTGCGAAGTCTTTGAAACCGTCTCCGCCGTTCAGGCCGCCGAGCCAGCCACCACCCCAGTGCCAGGCACCGACGATCGGGTAAGCCACACCCACAAGAAGCGCAGCGAAGATCATGAAGCTGCCGAGCTTGACGCGCTCAGCCACCGCACCAGATACGATGGTCGCAGCAGTCGCGGCAAACATCGCCTGGAAGATGAAGTCACCATAACCGGTCATAGCGAGAGCTGTGCCCCCGTAACCGAAGGTATTGGCACCATCCGCATTCAGATCGCCGATCGGACCGCCCCAGGAGAGCCACCCCTCGATGATCCAGCTACCGAGCGGGTAGTGCGTGTTAAAACCAACCAGTGCATAAGTGATCAGACCGGTGGAGATGATAAACACATTCTTGAACATAATGTTCACGGTGTTCTTTGATTGGGTCAGACCTGCCTCCAGCGTGGCGAATCCAAGGTGCATGATGAATACGAGCCCCGCCGCGATCACAGTCCACAGCATCGAAATCGTAAAGAAATCGAATGCATAGGCCCATTCACCTTGGGTTTCGAGGAGATCGATGTAGCTCTGTGCATAGCCGGCCGCGTCGGAGTCTTCACCGTTAGCCAGTGCGATTGCTTCGACCGCAGCTTTGGCCGGAGCGAGGGTAAGCTCCGTTGCCGCAGCGAGGGCCGCTTCAGCAGCGGCGTTGGCCGCTTCATCCACAACCTCTTCCGCAGAAGCTTGGGATGCACCAATGAGGGCGGCGCTACCGAGCATGAGAGCAAGAAGGAATTTCTTTATCTTCATATATTTAGTCAGGTTATTGCTTGTGTAATTAACCAGAGACCGGTTTTGAGGTTTCTCTGGCCAGAACGCATAAATGCGAACGTTCACCCTAGAGCATCACCCATGCCAACTGCGAAAACTGTGTGCCAAACATGTAAAATTCGACCACATCTGCAGCTCGAACTTTTTCATCAATTAGGCTTAAGCCACTCGCTTTCATTTACTTATAAATTAAAAGACGCCGATGAGTTGTAAAAAAGTGTGTTTCCTCGCGGTTACGAATTCGACCCTTTAAACATCCCCGCCGTCAGGGCGTTGAGTCCTTTTTCTCTCGCTGTTTGCGTGTCTTCGGTGCGGGAGGTGTTTTAAACTTCATTTTTCATCCCCGACATCAAGGCAGCAGAGCAGCATACCCCTCGCGGTAGCTCGGATATTTCAGCCGCCACTCGAATCCGGCTTTTGCCTTGCCGTTTAAAACCCTTCGATCCGGCATCCGGCCGCCACGTCTTTGCAGGCGCGAAGAAACCGCCTTGGGGTCGAATTTTGGGGCAGGTTGGCCCAGACGACCTGCCAGATACCCAAGCACAGTGGCTTTTGTCGCCGGAGCATCATCGCAGATATTATAAACCCCGCTCGGCGCCTGCCCGGCAAGGGCAGCCAAAATGGCCGCAACGCTGTCGTCGAGATGGATCATATTCATGTGATAGTCTCCCCGTCCGGGAATCGCCCCCGCCCCACCCAGAAGTTGATCGAGTAAATAATGGCGGCCCGGTCCATAGATACCTGCCAGCCGAAGCACATACCACTTCTTGAGGTATTCCGCCGCAGCAGCGATCCGACGCTCCGACTCGAGCAGTAGCTGACCCGTTGCCGGGGCCGCGGAGGTATCCGCCGTTTCATCGACTGCCTCACCGCCATCCTGTGGATACACCGAAGTGCTGCTGGTATAAACAAGGCTCCGGATGCTTTGCCCCTCGGCCCATTCCAGGATGCGTGCCTGCCCATCAACGTAAGACTTCCGGTAACCGTCGAGGCCACCTCCGGCCGAACTCACACAGTTTACGACCGAATCGTAACATCCTTGCAACTGCGTCTTCCAGGCATGCCCATCCAGTTCCGCCTCAATCACTTCCGACACGCGCATCTCCCGCAACTCACTCGCGCGCTTCGCATTTCGAGTAAGCGCCCCCACCCGGACCCCCTCTGCCATCAGGGCCTGAGCCAGCGCTGTGCCCACGTAGCCGCAGCCAAAGATCATCACCGATGCGGGAAGGTTGCTTTTTTCGTTTTCCATCGAGGTCATGCTTGTAGAACCCTTCTGATGACTCAACATGCCGCTTGTATGCAAACCGCAAATCCAGAAAGCGTTCGCGACTACCTGCTCGATCTTCAGGACCGCATTTGCTACGGCCTCGCGGAGGAGGATGGTCAAGCAGGTTTCCACCAGGATAGCTGGGAGCGCTCCGAGGGCGGTGGTGGCCGCTCGCGGGTAATGGAGAACGGGGCCGTTTTCGAAAAAGCAGGTATCAACTTCTCGGACGTGCAAGGTGCCGCGCTTCCCGCATCTGCAACCGCTACGCGCCCGCAGCTGGCCGGAGCCCGCTTCCGCGCGATGGGTGTCTCCCTCGTCTGCCATCCGGAGAATCCACATGTCCCCACCACCCATATGAACGTGCGTTTTTTCTACGCCGAGCCCAAGTCCGGCCAGCCGGTCTGGTGGTTCGGCGGGGGCTTCGACCTGACGCCTTATTACGGCCGGCGCGAGGACGCCATCCACTGGCACCGCACGGCCAAGGCCGCCTGCGACCCCTTCGGAAACGCGCTTTATTCCCAATTTAAAAAAACCTGCGATCAGTATTTCTACCTCCCGCACCGCAAGGAAGCGCGCGGTATCGGAGGTATCTTTTTTGATGATTTTAACGAGGGTGGCTTCGATCACGCTTTTAGTCTCATGCAGTCCGTCGGCAACCACTTCGAACCGGCCTACCGCCCGATCGTTGCGCGGCGAAAGGCCGCTGCCTACTCCAAGCGCGAGCGCCGTTTTCAACTCTACCGCCGGGGCCGCTACGTCGAGTTCAACCTTGTCTATGATCGTGGCACACTCTTCGGACTCCAGTCAAACGGCCGCACCGAATCCATTCTCATGTCCCTCACTCCTCTCGTCCGTTGGGACTACGACTGGCAACCCGAAACCGGCAGCGCTGAGGCCGACCTCTATGACACTTTCCTTCAACCTCAGGATTGGGCTGATCTCGAACATTCGATTAAAAGCTAAAAACTAAAGTCTCGAACCCGAACAAGATTTTATGGATAAAACTCAACCAAAACCGGTGACCCGCCTGGCACTCAAGCTTCCCGCCCCATAACCCATCCGTTTCTTAAACATGACACCACGCCAACGCTTTCTTGCCGCCGTTTATCAGGAACCCGTCGACCGTCCTCCTATCTGGCTCATGCGCCAAGCGGGCCGCTACCTGCCGGAATACCGCGAGTTGAAAACCCGGCATGACTTTCTCACCATGGTGCGCACCCCAGCCCTCGCCACCGAAGTGACCCTGCAACCGCTCAAGCGCTTCCCTCTCGATGCGGCCATTATCTTTTCCGACATTCTCGTGATTCCGGAGGCACTGGGACAGGGCTACCACTTCCGCGAAGAGGGCGGCATCGGCATGGACTACCTGCTGGATCAACCGGAGAAAATCGAGGCATTGGACCCGACGAAGATCGCAAAAAAACTCGCCTACGTAGGCGAGGCCCTCGCCCTAACGCGCAAGGAACTCGGAGAGGACATCGCCCTGCTCGGCTTTTGCGGCTCTCCCTGGACACTCGCCTGCTACATGGTCGAAGGGGGCTCAGCAAAGGACTACACCGCGATCAAGCAACTCGCGCTCGGACAACCGGAACTGTTCGAAATGCTCATGCAGAAGCTGACGGATGCCATCGTCGACTACCTGCATCTACAGATCGACGCGGGCGCCGATGCGGTGCAGATCTTTGACTCGTGGGGCGCGCTCTGTCCATCCACGCACTATGAAGCCTGGTCACTCCGCTGGATTCACCGCATCATCAGCGAGCTGAAGGGACGCGCGCCGGTCATCCTCTATGCGAAGGGTATGGGGCACAAGGCCGCGGATTTGATCCATACCGGCGCTAAAGTGCTCAGCCTCGACTGGACACAAAATCTCCGCCGCGCCCGGCAGGTGATCGGCCATGGGGCGGCTGTCCAGGGCAACCTCGATCCCGTCATCCTGACAACAACTCCGGAAATCACCCGCCGCGAAGCCAAGCGCGTGCTCAGCGACGCCGGCCCGAACCCGGGCTTCATCTTCAACCTCGGGCACGGCATGATTCCGAGCGCAAAGATCGAGTGCGTGGAGGCCCTCATGGAAACAGTGACGGCCCCCAAATAATCGAGCTTCAAAGTCTCCCCCCCCCGTAGGAGAGGGTTTTTCCCTCGACCCAATCACCCCGACCACGACGCCAACCATCCCCTCTGGCGACTCGCGAAAAACTAACCCGTCAGACCACTGCCAGACCATTCGCCCGTTCTAACTTAAGCGGCCGGACTAGCGCCACTCGTGCTTCGGATAGCGCCCGGCCAGGTCCTTGCGGACGTGATGGTAGGCGCCCTCCCAAAACCCATCCAGATCGTCGGTCAGGTGCGCGGGCCGCCCATTTGGCGCCAGCAGCTCGACCAGCAAGCGCACTTTTCCATTTGCCACACGCAGCTGTTCGCCCCGCACGTCATAAAAATCCTGCAGCTTCGAGGCGAGTATCGCACGCCCATCCGCCTCATAGCGAATCCGCGCGGGGCGCTTCCGTCGCGGCAACTCCAACTCGGCCGGAGCATAGGCATCAAGATAATAAAGCTGCTCCGGGCTCACCCACTCCTGAACGATTTTAAAGACCTCCCGGTCCTTGATCTCCTTATAACCCACCGCGCCCTCACATACCTGCTCAATCAAAAGCTGGCGGGCCTCCGCATCGATCGGCAGAATTTCCGTCTCCGGACAGTGACGGGCCACAAAGTTGACCCTCAGTATCCAGTTTTCCACGACAGCATCCCACTTCTTCAGGTTCAGCCGACCGGCGACTACTTCGGCTGCCAAAAGGCTGGCCGCGCGGCCCGTATCGACCTTGCCACCCTCTTTCTCCTTAAGGACAAGGTCGCGAAAACGGAGCTGGTGACTGGCGACCACGCGCCGTTGCACAGCATCATACACCACGTGATCCGTCTCGGAAAAGTCCGTCGGATAATAATCCCGCAGCCAGTCCACCTCGACCGCCGTCGCCAGACCAAGCAGCAAGCTGACTTCGCCGCGCAGCTCGCGCTCCTCGCTTTCGGCCGCCACAAACAAAGCCGCCTCTACCACGCTCTCCCGCCGCAGCTCCCCCGCACGGCCATGGACCATGCGGCAGCGGCGCGTCCCCGGATCAATGCGCCTGCACAAATGATCCGAGAAGGCCACCAATAGGCAGCGGCGCAGCGCTTCATCCGCGTCGTGGCGGGCCTCCTCCAGCTTCAGACCGAGTCGCTCAGCGAGTTTGATTATCTGCTGCGCGCCCTCAGCAGCCTGCCGTGCACCAACCCCATGAATGCCGAGAGCGCCACAGGCGGCCGGATTGAAACGGGCCTCCCTCGCTACCTCGAAGGCCCGGAGTAGAACTGAGAAATCGGACTGCGGATCGATCCGATCCTCGATCTCGCGCAGCTGCGCCGCCCGCACCCGCTTATCTCCGCTCGCGCGGTAGAACATCCGGCCCTGGCTGATGCCGGCAAAGAGCGCTGCCTCCGAAAGAACCCCGAGCCGTTCTGCCTCGATCAACATCCGTGCGTAGCGCGGATGCAGGGGGAATCGCGCCATCTTCCGCCCGGTGTCCGTCACACGGTTTTGCCCGTCAAACGCACCGAGATCTCGTAAGAGCTCGGCGCCATGCACCCGTGCTTTCTCCTCCGGCGCTTCAAACCAAGGGAAGCCGATCGGATCCGCCACTCCGCTAACAGCAAGAAGCAGCAGTGTTTCCGAAAGGTCGACTCGCTTGACCTCCGGCAACTCATGCGCTGGCCGGGCCGCCTGCTCAGCCTCACTCCACAAGCGGATGCAGCGTCCCGGCCCCGTTCGTCCCGCACGCCCCATTCGCTGATCGGCCGAGGCGCGGCTGATCGGTTCGATCAGTATCGAATTAATGCCCCGCCGCGGATCGTAGCGCGCCATTCGGGCCAGCCCTCCATCAATGACGAGTCGCACCCCTTCAATCGTGATGGAAGTCTCTGCGATGTTCGTAGAGACGATCACCTTTTGCGATCCACCCGAGCGCACAGCCCGGTCCTGAGCCTCTGGCGGCAGCTCTCCATGCAGCGGCAACACCTCCAGTCCCCGCGCCTCCGGAAGTGCCTCGATCGCTTCGACTGTCTTGCGAATCTCAAACGCGCCCGGCATGAAGATGAGCGCATCCCCATCGAACCCCCCACGCATCTCCGCTCGGAAGGCACGCGCCGCCCGTTCCCATACCGGAGGCGACTCGCGCCCCAGCGCTGCGCCGGCATACGCCAGCTCGACGGGATACATCCGGCCGCTCGCCTCGACCCGCGCACAGGGCGCCAAAAAAGTTTCGAGGCGGTCGATCTCCAGGGTGGCCGACATCACGATGATTTTCAGATCCGGCCGCTCGCTGCGAACGGTCTGCAGCGCGCAGGCCAGGCTCAGATCACTTGTGAGGTGCCGCTCATGAAACTCATCGAAGACCACCGCACCCACCCCGGATAACGACGGGTCTTCCAAAATCTGCCGCAGGAGGATGGCCTCCGTCACAAAACGAATCCGCGTGCGCGCACTCGTCCGGTTTTCAAAGCGGATTTGATAGCCCACCTCCTCACCCAGTTCGACCCCACGCTCCGCAGCGACCCGCTTCGCGAGAAGTCGGGCCGCCAGCCGCCGCGGCTGCAGCACCACGACTTCGCCGTCGACCGCACCATGATCGACCAACAACTGCGGCACCTGAGTGGATTTTCCCGATCCGGTCGGCGCAGCCAAAACAACGCGCCCCGTCGAACGAAGACCCGCCAGCATAACTTCGGCAACATCATGGATGGGTAGGATTGTTTTTGAGTCGGTCACTTTCTACAGTTGAGCCAAGCGGCAAATCCTTATGCAATCACGCAATGAATACGGAAGAACTTTTACGCTCTTTGCGACAGGAAATCCTCTTTGCCCGTCAACGCGTCTACGAAATCGGCGGACCTACCCCGCTGCACTCGATCCAGACGGAAGAGGGAATCGACCTCGCCGTGAAGCGCGAGGACCTCTCCCCGATTCATGCCTACAAATGGCGCGGCGCCTATAACTGCATCGCACAGCTCGACCAGGCTGCGCTGGAGCGTGGCGTGGTCACGGCCTCTGCCGGCAACCATGCGCAGGGCGTGGCTCTGGCCGCCCGGCATCTCGGCATCCGCGCGGTCATCTATATGCCCGTATCCACCCCGAGGATGAAAATCGTCTCCGTTCGGCGGCACGGGGGCAGCCTCGCTGAAATTTACCTCCACGGCGACACTTACGACGCGGCCAGCGCCAAGGCTCACGAGGTCGCGGAGAAAGAGGGCCTGACCTACATCCATGCTTACGACGATATCGCGGTCATGGCGGGACAGGGCACCTTGGCCGACGAGATTGTCATGTCCGGTCAGGGGCCGTTTGACACGGCCTATGTGCAAGTGGGCGGCGGCGGCATGGCAGCAGCGACCGCCACCTGGCTTAAGATGCACTTCCCCGGGATCCGGATCGTCGGCGTGGAGGGGGTGGGTCAGGCCTCGATGGCGGCGGCAATCCGCGCGGGCGAGCCCGTGGCCCTCGATAAGGTCGACGTGTTCTGCGATGGCACCGCAGTTCGCAAAGTGGGCGCGCTCACCCACAGGATCTGCGCCGGGCTCATCGATGAGTGGATGAGCGTGACCAACGATGAAGTATCCGCCGCGATTCAATTTCTCTGGGAGCAACTGCGCTGCATCCCCGAGCCTTCCGGCGCGATGGGCCTGGCCGGAATCCTGAAACACCGGAAACAGTTGAAGGGTCAGAAGGTTCTCGGCATCGTCTGCGGTGCCAATATGGACTTCGAGCAGCTCGCCACCATAGCGCGCCGGGCGGCAGTCGGTGCGAGACGGCGGCGCTATTTGAAGATCCGCATCCCCGAAATAAAAGGTGCCATGTTCACCCTGCTCAAATCGCTTCCGGAGACGGTCAATATCGTTGATTTCCAATACGGAAAAACCGATGCCAACAATGCCGCACCCGTTATTGGCTTCGACCTTGATCCGCTTGAATTCGCGACGCTCCAGCGGGCGCTGACGGATGCCGGCTACGAAAATGACGAAGTCACCTCCGATACGGATGTCTGCTTCCGCATGATTCACTACGATTCTAAGCTCTTCGCTTTTCCCTGCTTCATAACGCTCGAGTTCCACGAGCGGCCGGGCGCTCTGGGCGAATTTTTGCGCGAGGTCAGTCCGCATGCCAACCTCTGCTACTTTAACTACGTCTACTCGGGTGAGCGTGTGGGCCGTGCCCTGCTTGGTTTCGAATTCGAGAACGAGACGGACCACCACGCATTCTCCACCCATCTGGATAAGGCTACCGCCTACCGCGACTACGAAATCGTCGAAGCGGATGCCCTTTCGAGAATGGTCTACTAGGCTAAGCACCGTCTCACACGAATTGCCACCCGCAAACGCCGAATCGCCCGAATGGAAACCACCTCGCTCGTTTTTACCGCCATGCTGCCGATCTTTCTCGTTATCGGGGCCGGCTTTTTGGTGCGCCGTATCGGCTGGTTGGATGAAAACGCCGACCGCAGCCTCATGCGTGTAGTGGTCAACCTCCTCTACCCCTGCATGATCCTTTCCTACATTCTGGGAAACGAGGCATTGAGAGCACCGGAAAACCTGATTCTCCCACCACTGGTCGGCATGGTTACCATCGTGGCCGGCTTCGGGGTGAGCATGCTGGTGGCCCGACACTTCAAGCTGGGCGATGACCGCGACTGCCGCACCTTCGCCTTCAGTACGGGCCTCTACAACTACGGCTACTTCCCGATCCCGATCATTGCCTTACTCTTCGACCGCGAGACGACCGGCGTCCTCTTTGTCCACAATCTCGGAGTCGAGTTTACGATGTGGGCACTCGGAGTCGGCTTCATCCTCTCCCCGAACGATCCGAAGTCGATCTGGCGGCGGGTCCTGAGCGGCCCCGTCATCGCGATCCTGATCGGTGCCCCGCTCAACCTCATGCGCGTCGATCAGCATCTGCCCGGCGTGGCTCTCGATACGATCGGCCTGCTCGGCCAGTGCGCCATTCCACTGGGCCTGCTTCTGATCGGCGCCACCTTTGCCGATATTTCCAAAGGCCCCAAGGGACAAGCCGGCCCGCGCGTCCCGATCAGTGCCTGCCTGCTTCGCCTCGGCCTCTTCCCCCTGGCCTTTCTCCTCTTTGCCTTCCTCTTTCCGATATCGACCGAGCTGAAGCGGGTTATGATCATTCAAGCTGCCATGCCCTGCGCTGTCTTTCCCATCGTGCTGGCCCGTCATTTCGATGGGTCGCCGGAGGTCGCTCTCAAGGTGGTGCTGAGCACCACCTTGATCAGTCTGCTTACGATTCCGCTCTGGATCAGCCTGGGATTGAAACTGATTCCTGTGCACTGAGGATATAATCAATAATCTGCCCTGCCGTGGGCAGACCGGCATCTTCAAAATCGATCTTATCGAGAAAGCTGAGGTCCTCTCCCATCGTTAAGAGGGGCTGGACATGACGGCCCCGGCGGATCTGGCCCATACCGATCGTCGCCATGAGCTCGTTGCAGAGGCAGCGGCGGCCTTCGCAGTCCTCCGCCTTTCCACCTTTCGATAGATAGACTTTGCGCGGCGAGGAAGGGCAACGGTGCCCAAGCGTGCCATCTTTCTTTTCGTAAAAATGACGCAGGTAACCGAGGTCGCAGGCGCGGCAGGCATCCGCACAGGCGTTGGCTTTTACATCGACCCGCTTGAAGGGGTAGCTGGTCGGCGAGGCACGGAAATCGGTAATCACCTCGAGAGTTTGGTCGCGGTATTGCACGATGATCTCTTCTTTAATTTCTGTTGTGATACCCGACTCCTGCGAGCAGGCGAAAGCCGAGCCGACTTGCACCCCCTGAGCACCGGTCGCTTTTGCCTCGGCCAGTCGCTCGGGAGACGCGTAGCTGCCCGCCAGCCAAAATGGCAGGGAAAGTGCGGCGATCTTTTCTACCGAGCAAAGATCCCGGTCCGAATAGGCTCCATCGCGGCGCGGAGGTGCATTGTGGCCGCCAGCCGAGTAGTGCTCGACGATGAAACCGTCGATGTGCCCACTGGCTTTGCGCACCAGCGTCTTCGCCAGAGTCTCGGAGGATACAACAGGGAAAAAGCAGGGTCTCGTCAGCGATTCCTGACAGGCGGAGACATGGGAACCGGGGTGAAAATCGATCGTATGCGAGTGCGCGTTCTCTGCTCCCTGAACACTGAGTTTCAGCTCAACCGGCCGGAGCTCCGCCATCGCGTCGAGCACCCCGGGTATCGCCAGCGGAATGCCGCCTCCCATTATGACAACATCCACCCCCGCCAGCATCGCACCGAAGAGCGAAGGCAGCGTCGGCAGCTGAATTTTCTCTAAAAGATTGATCCCGACCAAACCAGTGTGCCCTTCTTTGGCCAGGTAAACCTCGGCGAAGCAGGCTACAACAAGCAGCTCCTCATCGCTACGGCTCATCTCCACATTAGGCATCGGCTTCAATTTATAAGGCTTGTCGGCACCCTTCCCCCCCTCGATATACCACTCTTCGATAATCCGCCGCGCGACCTCGGGGTAAGGATAAGCCGCCAACGCACGCCGCATCGAGCCGTCAGGATCGCCTTCCTGAAGACGCCGCATCATAATGGTATCCAGCGCCGTCCCGGAAACGACCCCGAGCTGACCGGCCGAAGCTACAGCCCGCGCCAACTTCCAGTTGGATACACCGGCACCCATACCACCTTGAATAATTGAAGGCCAACGAAAGCTGGCCGGAATATTTGATTGGGATAACATAAGATCTTTTAATGCATATCTTTTACAACTTTACGCCTCCTAATACACCGGTCGGGTCTGATATTACATCCGCTTCTCAAATTCATTAAAAACGCTTCCTCTAATTCTGCCCGGGCCCAGCCTTGCGTCCTCATAAAATTGCGGCCAGCGTCTCCCGATGTCTCTCGCTCAATCCTTCTACGAAAAAAGCCATCAGTTGCAGGCGGAAGCCCTCCGCACCAATCAGGAAACGCTGCGGGCTGCCGGTCAACGTATCGCAGAATCCATCGCTGCCGACGGAGTGCTCCACACCTTCGGCAGCGGGCACTCGCAGATCCTGGCCTGTGAGATCGAGCGCCGGGCGGGCGGACTCGTCCCGGTCAGCAGTATCCACGATCCGGCCGATGGCTGGCCGGAACAGATCCCCGGCTACGGCGCACGCCTCTTCCAGCGCTATGCCTACCAATATGCCGTTCGGGCAGGCGACGTTGTGCTCGTCATTTCAAACTCAGGGCGCAACGCCAGCCCGATCGAAGTCGCGCTGGAGGCCAAAGCCGCCGGGCTCGATGTTGTCGTGCTCACCTCGCTCGCGATGTCCAAAGCCACCACCTCCCGCCACCCTTCAGGCAAGAAGCTCTATGAACTGGGCGACTACGTGCTCGACAACGGCGGCACGCCGGGCGACGCCGCAATCGACGCTCCGGGCTTCGCCCATAAGGTCGGCCCGACTTCGACCATGAGCGGCGCGCTGCTCCTGAATCTTCTCTCCATGGAGATCATCGAGAAACTGATCGCCATGGAGATCACCCCTCCGACCTATGTAAGCCAGAATGCCGATGGCGGCGCCGAGCATAATGAAAGACTCGCTCAAAAATACCGCCACCGCATCCGGCGTCCGATCTAGAACAGGCCCGCTGTAAGCCCGGCCCGCCTCACCCGTTCGTTTCAGCATGACCTTGAAAACCTACCAGAAAGATCTCGGCCTCCTCATTCTCCGCATCGGCATCGGTGCGATGTTTATCCTGCACGCCATTCCGAAATTAACCGGTGGTCCCGCCGGATGGGAGGGCCTCGCGAAGTTCGGGCTACCCTTTCTGCCGGACGGCTTTATCGCGATCTTCTTCGGGTTTGCCGCCATGGCCGTTGAATTACTCGGAGGCTTGGCCCTCGCCCTCGGCAAGTTCCACCGCGTCGCCTGCCTTGCTCTAGCCGGCGTCATGTTCGTCGCTTTCACCACCAAAATCGGCAGCGTGACCGGGATCGGCGATTTCGCGAAAAACGCGGGCTGGCCCCTTGAGCTTCTCATCGTCTTCGTGGCTCTCTTCTTTACCGGACCCGGACGTTACGTGATCGGTAAAAAAGATTGAGCGCCCTTCCGCCCGCCCTTGTCGACGCGCCCTTAGCGTGACTGCAGGCGAACTTTATTCAGCTGATTCGCCCGGCAGATATCCATGACCTCTGTCACGTTCTTCAGCGGGACGTTTTCATCCGCGATCAGAAGCACCGGCTTCTCGGGCGTCAACTCGCCAGCCACCCGCATCGCCTCCTCCAGTTGAGCCTTTTCAAGCGGCCGATCATTCAGGAAAAGTTCGCCCTCCGGACTTAGCGCGATAACGATTTGTTCGACGATTTCGTTTTCGCCCGCCGTTTCAATCTTCGGCATCGTGATATTCAGCGCGCTGACCTGCTTGAACTGCATCGTCACCAAAAAGAAAAAGAGCAACACAGTGAGCACGTCGACCAGCGGGACGATATTGATGCTCGGCGTGCGCCGCTTGCGCAGAATGAGGCTCATCGCTCCACCGCCTCGGTTCGGCCAGTCAAACATTCCACCCCGACCCCGATCCTCGCAGCCTGCGACTCCACCCGCCGCAGCAGATACGAGTGCGCCGCCAGCGCAGGAATCGCAATAGCCAGACCGAGGATGGTCGTGTTTAGCGCCAGGGCGATTCCTTTGATAAATGCCTCCGGTTCGGGCAAACCCGTCTCCGCGGAAAAGCCCCCGAAAACCTGCGTCAAACCCGTGACCGTGCCCAACAACCCGAGCAGCGGCGCCGCTCCGATCACGACTTCCAGTAAAAAGAGCCCGCGCTCCATCCGGCTTACCTCCAGTCGCGCGTAAGCCTTTAGCGCTTCCGCATCCGGTTGTCGCTCGCGGTAAAAGCCGACGATCCGGCCCACCACGGATTTCCGGTCCGGTTGCAGCGAGCCGACGTCCCCCGAGACGAAGGCATCGATCGCTGAGCGCGGTATGATCTGTGAGTTCCGCAGAGCGATCAACCGCTCCACGGTTATAAAGACCGCCACGAAAGAACAAGCGGCGAGCGGATAGAGAAAAATCCCCGTATTGGCAAAAAGGTCCATGGATACAAGTAGCACGTAAGTTCAAAATATCAGATCGGACCGGATCGCGCCTGCTTCGACCCGGCATAAAAAAGGCGCAACCGGAGCTGCGCCTTTGTCAGAGAATCACCGGGCTCGGTTCCACTATTTCAGGACCGACCAGAGGGCAAAAATTTGCCCCGGTAGATATCCGCAAAGCGTCAGGATGATGCTGATGACGAACTCCTGCCCCGTGCCTTTTTTCAGGAACACGGCCAGAGGTGGCAGAAGGATAGCGAGGATGACGAGAACGATTTTGTTATCCATGGTATGTTAGTCGTTTTGGCTAGATAAGTTATTGGGAAACGCAGGGATCGTAAACATTCGCTGCTCCTTGTCACGCTCACATATAGGCTAATTTCGCTACCGTCTCCGAAACCGCCTCAGCCCCTTCAAGAAGTTCGTCGAGCGGGTCGTAGGTGCCTCGGAGCAGGCTGTCGCGCGCACCGGGACGCATGTCGCAGGTCACGTATTGATCGCCAAACCAGATCTTGTGCTCATTTACATCGATTGTGATCTCAAGCTCCGGATTCGCCTCGATCGCCTGAGCGATCGCCTTCCGGTCGATGTCTGTCGCCGTCACGCAGACCACGCCGAGGTTGGTCGAGTTGCCGTAAAAGATCTCGGCGAAGCTACCTGCAATGACCGCTTTGAAGCCCGCGCGCATGATCGACTGTGGCGCGTGCTCCCGGGAGCTGCCGCAGCCGAAATTATTACCGCTCACAATGATCTCGGCTCCCGCAAAGCGCGGGTCGTTCAGGTTGTGCTTTTTATCGCTGCCATCCTCGTGCTTGCGCACGTCGTAAAAGAGATAGTCGCCCAGCCCGTCAAAGGTGATGCACTTCATAAAACGGGCGGGAATGATCCGGTCCGTGTCGATATCATCTCCGGGAACGTAAACGCCCTTACCGGCGACCTGCTTGATTGGTGTCGATGCCATTTTTTAAAAAAGTTAGGATATTTTTGTAGAATTTTCTTTACACACCGGCAGGCGCGGCCACCCCGAATACCTCACGTGCATCCGAGACTTCACCGGTCACCGCCGCGGCCGCCACCATAAGCGGGCTCATCAGCATCGTCCGCCCGGTCGGTGAGCCCTGACGGCCCTTGAAGTTCCGATTGGAGGAACTGGCACACAGCTGGTCGCCGATCAGCTTATCCGGGTTCATCGCCAAACACATCGAGCAACCGGCCCCGCGCCATTCGAAACCGGCCTCAGTATAAATCTTGTCCAGCCCGAGTTCTTTCGCAATTTGCGCGACGACCTGCGAGCCGGGGACCACGATTGCCTTCACCCCGTCGGCCACTTTGCGCCCTTCGAGGTAGCGCGCCACTTCCTGTAGGTCAGAGAGACGGCCGTTTGTGCAGGAGCCGAGGAAGGCCACGTCGATCTTGGTGCCCTTGACCGGCACGCCACCATCAAACTGCATGTGCTCGAGCGCCTCCGCGATAGAGTCACGCTCGGATTGAGTCGCCCCATCCTCCACCGCCGGGATGTTTTCATTGATACCCACTCCCTGCCCCGGCGTGATGCCCCAGGTTACAGTGGGCTCAATATCCGCAGCATTGATCGATACAACGTCATCATAAGTGCAATCCGGATCCGAGGCAAAGGCCTTCCAGCGCTCCACCGCGGCATCCCAATCCGCACCCTGCGGCGAGTAAGGCCGCCCCTTCAAATACTCGAAGGTCGTTTCGTCGGGGTTGACGTAACCGACACGCGCACCGCCCTCGATCGACATATTGCAGACCGTCATGCGCTCCTCCATCGTCATCCGGTCGAAGGTCGATCCGGCATATTCGTAAGCGAAACCGGTGCCGCCCTGCGTGCCGAGCAGACGAATGATGTGCAGGATGACGTCCTTGGCATAGACGCCCGGCCCGAGCTCGCCATCAACATTGATCCGGCGGACTTTCAGCTTATTCAACGCGATGGTCTGCGTAGCCAGAACATCGCGCACCTGACTCGTGCCGATCCCGAAGGCAATCGCACCAAAGGCGCCATGCGTCGACGTATGCGAATCGCCACAGGCAATCGTCGTGCCGGGCTGCGTAATGCCCTGCTCCGGACCAACGATGTGCACGATGCCCTGCCGACCGGTATTCGTATCGAAAAACTTAATGTTATTGTCCGCACAGTTCTTGCGCAGTTCCTCAATCATGCCCTGAGCCAGCGGATCACTGTAGGGCTCAACCGCCTCGTTCGTGGGCACGATGTGATCGACCGTGGCGAAGGTGCGTTCGGGGTATTTCACCGGCAGCCCCTTGTCGCGCAGCATCCCGAAAGCCTGCGGGCTGGTAACCTCGTGGATCAGGTGAGTGCCGATCAGGAGCTGCGTCTGCCCGTTACTCAACGGGCGAACCGCATGCGCGTTCCATACTTTTTCAAATAAACTTTGTCCCATAATAGTGTCCTTGGAGCGTGGGGTTTTCAATCTCAATAGAGTCTCAACAAGGAGATTTTTGGGGCGCGTTGCAACAGCAAAGCGCACTTAAAGCGAAACACCAAAAAAACCCGCAGCTTACGCTGCGGGTTTCGAGAAATTCTGCTTCAGCGCGGGGTATCGCTTAGAGAACTGCCTTCAGGCCGGCACCAGCCTTGAATTTAACAGCCTTGGAAGCCTTGATCTTGATCTTCTCGCCCGTTTGCGGGTTGATGCCTTGGCGGGCAGCACGCTTCGTGACGGAGAAAGTGCCGAAGCCAATGAGTTGCACGCCCTGATCTTTTTTGATGCCTTTTTTGACTGCTTCAAGAACAGCTTCGACCGAACGCTCTGCAGCGGCTTTCGATGTATCAGCACCGAGTGACTTTTGGACTTCTGCGACAAGTTCTGCTTTGTTCATATGTGTATGTAGTATTCTATTGTTGAGGTTTATTGGCTGAATCGCCAGTCCCGAATGCAGAACCACGACCATTCTTCGTCAACTCTATTTCGCCGTGAAACCGCTATTTTTAGGCCTTTCGCTGGTTTTTTTTCAAAAAATCGGCTTATTTTCGGGCTTCAGCGACCGGAACGAGCCTCGATAACCTGTTTTAAAAGGGTTTCAAGGGCTTCGACTTCGGAAATTTTCCGCTCGCTGGCCAACTGCGCCGATCGTTTGAGCAGCTGTTTCGCCATGACTTCCGCCTGCGCCTGATCTGCCCCAAGATTGACAAAAATCCGCGCAACTTTCGATGACTGGTCTTTTTCCGGATCAGTCATCCTGATGCGCCGCTCCGAACGGACCCACGACTGTGGCGCAGCCTTGTTTCTCGTCAATCGAAAGCCGCAGCCCGGCTTCCGCATAGCGCGTCTTTAACATCGCAACACCCTGCCAGCCCCCGTCCGCCGCCAGGACGGTCCGCAACTCGCCCAGAGTTTTTCCCTCTTCATTCTCCATACCACTCAGGCGCTGAGGCAATGGGCCATCGCCACGAACAAGAAACAGCCCACGCTGCGGCCGCCCGACATGGTGCATCCGCGCCACGACCTCCTGCCCCAGAAAACAGCCCTTGGTCAGGGAGACAACCGTTCCGACGAGCCCGGCCTCCCCCGGCATATCCCCCACACAGACCTCAGCATGAAGACCGGCAATCCCGGCCCGCACACGCTCCGCGTCGAATCGCATGCCTCTGACTGCTTCAAGACCGGAAGCGCTCAAAAAGTCTTCGCGCGAGGTGGCATCCGGAAAAAAAATATCCCGGGACTGGCTACCCGCACGCCTCGATTCAAGAATCAGCGCCCCGTCCAATGATGCACGCGAGGACGCGTCCGGCGTCGACCCGATTACCGCGAGTCCGGCCAGGGGCGCCCCACTTTCGATCTCGACCTCGTCGGCCACGATGTGGCTCTCCAGTTTCTCCCGAATCAAAGCACCATCACTGCGCTCGGAAATAATCCGGAAGCGCTCGGCGTCTTCGCAGTAGATCCAACTGTCCGCCACAACCCTGCCCTTCACATCAAGCCAGAGGCCATAGCTACTCCGTCCCGATTCAAACGGTCTGAGCTCATTGCTGAACTGGCTCTGCAAAAAATCGGCCGCATCTTCGCCCGTCACATACAGGTGAGCGGCTGGTTCGTAGGCATAGGCGATTACTGACATGATTTCAAGGGATGCCGAGGCGCCGGAAACTTTCAACCGGTAATTCATAATTCGGACTTGTTCCGCTCCCCCCGCTCCGCTACACCTGCCCGCCTTGTGAAAAACGTCACGGACATCAACATCACGCTCAAAACGCTTCTACCCACCCCGGTAGAGCTGTGCACGGAAATCAACCGCTCCGATGCCGACGAAAAGTTCGTCGCCGGGAGCCGCGAGGCCATCCACCGGATCATTTTTGGAGACGACCCGCGCCTCCTTGTCGTGGTCGGCCCCTGCTCCATCCACGACCTCGAGGCGGGACGCGAGTATGCAAAAAAGCTCGCGGAGCTTTCGAGTAAGGTCAGCGACCGCATGCTCCTCGTCATGCGCGTTTATTTTGAGAAACCCCGCACCACGGTCGGCTGGAAGGGCCTCATCATGGATCCGAATCTGGACGGCACGAGCGACATACCGGAGGGGCTCCGGATCGCACGCCGTTTTCTGCGCGAGGTCATCAAACTGGGCGTGCCCACCGCTACCGAACTGCTGGACCCCATCACGCCCCAATACATTGCCGATCTGGTCTGCTGGTCCGCCATCGGCGCCCGCACCACCGAGAGCCAGACCCACCGCCAAATGGCCTCCGGCCTCTCCATGCCGCTGGATTCAAAAACGGCACCGATGGTGGACTTGATGTGGCCATCAACGCCATCAAGGCAGCCAGCCAGCCACAGACCTTTCTCGGCGTCGATAACGAAGGCCGCGCCAATGCCCTCACCACCAAAGGGAATCCAAGCTGCCACATCGTCCTCCGCGGCGGTTCCAAAGGGCCGAACTACGGGACCGACGATGTCCGCGAGGCCCGCGAGATGCTTGCAGCAGCCGGCCTCAAACCCGCTATCATGACTGACTGCAGCCATGCCAACAGCGCAAAAGATCCGGGCAAACAACCTGCCGTCTTCGAGGAAGTTGTCCGGCAGAGCCTGACCGACTTTTCCGTCATCGGTGCCATGGTCGAGAGTAACCTGCAGGCCGGCAACCAACCGTTTCCCCAGCCGATCGAAAACCTGAAATACGGCGTCTCCATCACCGACGGATGCATCGACTGGGCCACCACCGAAGCGATGATCCTCAAGGGCCATGCCGACATGGAACCGCTCTTCCGCTAACGCACCAGATAAGTCACCCTTCTGCTCGGCCGCGGGCACCGCTCCGCGATTGCAGCTTTCCTGAAAACCCCACATCAATCCAAACGAATAAACCGGATCCAAACATCCACATATCAGACATTATGAGCAAAGAACCCATCCGTATCGCAGTGACCGGGGCCGCCGGTAACATCGGCTACGCCCTTGTTTTCCGTATCGCCTCCGGTGCCATGTTCGGTCCCGACCAACCGGTCGCGCTGAATCTTATCGAGATCCCTCCCGCACTGGGTGCCCTCAAGGGCGTCTGCATGGAGCTCGACGACTGCGCCTTCCCCCTGCTCAAAGACATCGTCGCCACGACCGATCTCGACGAAGGCTTCAAGGATGTCAACTGGGCCCTCCTCGTCGGTTCCGTGCCCCGTAAGGACGGCATGGAGCGCGCCGACCTCCTCGGCATCAACGGCAAGGTCTTTACCGGCCAGGGGCAAGCCATCGCGAAAAACGCGGCCTCCGATGTCCGCGTGCTCGTGGTGGGCAACCCCTGCAACACCAATTGCCTCATCGCTATGAATAATGCAGAGGGCGTGCCCAACGATCGCTTCTTCGCCATGACCATGCTCGACGAGAACCGCGCCAAGACACAACTGGCTCAAAAAGCGGGAGTGGACGTAACCGAAGTCACCAACATGACCATCTGGGGTAACCACTCGGCCACGCAATACCCCGACTTCTACTCCGCCAAGATCGGCGGCAAGTCGGCCGCCGAAGTCATCGGCGACGAAGCCTGGCTCAAAGACACCTTCATCCCCGATGTGCAAAAACGCGGTGCCGCCATCATCAAGGCACGCGGCGCATCCTCTGCCGCCTCCGCGGCCAATGGCATCGTCGATTCCGTGCGTAAGCTCACCACCCCCACCCCGGAGGGCGACACCTTCAGCATGTGCCTCTGCTCCGACGGCAGCTACGACACTCCGGAGGGTCTCATCATCTCCTTCCCCTGCCGGACCGATGGCACGACGATTGAGATCGTCAAGGACGTCCCGCTCAACGAGTTCAGCCGCGCGAAATTCGACGCATCCGTCCAGGAACTCTCCGAAGAGCGCGAGGCAGTCAAAGACCTCCTGTAAGCGCTTGATGGTCGCTTTTACCGTGACCGAAAATTCCCAGCAAGGCCCGGTTCACACGAACCGGGCCTTTTCGTGCCACCTAATCAAAAACAGTACGGGCTTTACAAAAGGGCGGAACCAATTGATTTCTATTAGACAAGTCGGCTCTGGATCGAATTGAGACTCACTAACTCATGTTGCCCTATTTACATATCTTGATTCGCGTCGAGGACGATGGTTCCTTGCACGCTCAGGGCGCCTTTACGACGAAAGAAAAACTTACCGCTTATCAAAAAGAGAGCGGTTTGGAAGAATCTCAGGTCCGTCTCGATTTTTACAACGGCCCGTTTCAGGAAGATATCAAGGTGATTTATGCCGGGCACCGCCGATGGAACATGGATCGATTCCAACTGGGCGGTTACTTCAAGAGCGAAGGCGAGGCGTGGAACTGGGTGACCCAGGAGGGATATGTCAGTGTGTTACGCATCGATATAACCTATGGGGAAGAGAAGCAGTTCGAAAAAGAAGCTCTCGAGCTCTACGCCAAGCTTCAAAAACGCTGGCGCCTCGTCTCCTATCAAAGCCTGGTCGCTTCCGAAGGCGCCGAGAAAGCACGGGCCAATATCACGCTGCGCTTTTACGAAGATGCTCTCGAATCCTTTAAGCCGAAGACGCGCCGTGATGTCCGCGCACTCTACGCTTTTGCACTTCTCATCCTCATCCTGCCGGTGGCGATTTTTTTCTACGCCAGAAGCGGACCGTCCTACGGGGAAAACGTCCCTAGCGTGAAATGGCTCCCCGACTACACCTCCGATATCTCGTTTTATCTCTCCAAACAAGTTCGAGTCTACGAATTCCGGGTTGAAGCAGACGACTTCATGAAATGGGCAGAGGAGAACGGGATGAACGTGAAACGCATCAATGATCCGGAAGTCCTCAGTCGCTACCGCGCCTACATCCCGACACCGGAAGGCCGTTCCGACGAACCGGTCACTCCGGACGGATCCGTCAGCATGGAACAGTTCGAAAATTGGCAAAAACAAATCAGCATTCGCGTGGAAACCGGCCTCGTTGCGAGTAGCGCAGAGGGGGCCTCCGCCGTTTACGACATCGGCGCAAAGAAGGCCTACTACGAGCAGCTGATCGGTTTCTAAGACGGCCGCCGCGCTCTGCCTTCAAAAAATACACGAGAGCCAACTTTGAATTGACCCCACCGGATTTCTGGGCATTTTACCTTATATTGTAATGGGGCGCAGGGGCAAAGGTTTTTCGTTAATCGAACTCATGGTTGTGGTCACAACCATTGGTATTCTTGCTCTATTGGGCATCCCGGGAATCCGGTCGGCAGTTGAGCTGACGGAGGCGACGACCACTGCGAACGACCTCCGCATCTTTACCGATGCAGTCGATTTTTTCAGTACGGCAAACGGGCAGTTTCCCGAATCCATGACCTACACAACCATGCCTCCGGATATCGCCGACTACCTCCCCGGGGTCTGGAAGGATGGGACTCATAACTGGTTCTACGTTAAGTCCTCAAACTATACCTACATCTACCTCTACAATATCAACTTCACCGCAGAACAAGCCGTCCGCCTCGATACAATCCTTGATGACGGTAATATTGCGACAGGAGTAGTAAGGGTCGCCTATAATGGAAGCGGCCTTATTTATCTCTTCGAATACTCTCCACCCGGCCCAGACATCGTCTGAGAGCAGGACCAGATGGACAGCGAATTGAGCCTGCCCTACCGCCCGACCCCTTCCGCCCGACCCCAACTGCCCGCGGTTTCGTCTGTCTTGGCTCTCCTCACGGACCTCGCCCCCTGAATTTTAACCTTCCAAAGAAAAGCGTAGGCTTGATTTTCTCGTAAAGATCAGGATCATTACCGTTCGTTCTTTGAAAAACAGCCATTCATTTGGATCCTGTTTTTCAACAAGTCGGGTTTCGATCCGACTTCGAAATTGGGGGTGTTCCGGATTCGACCTTGTGTCGTAGCATTTGGCTGCATGTCGGAGATGATGGAGGCTCCGTATCAATCCATTACAAAAATTAATTGGCGAAGAACAATTCGCTATGGCGGCCTAAGTTGCCCCACGTTTCCACCCCGACGCCTGCTAGGGAATGGAAGCGACGACTAGCAGGTATAGTGGTTAATTTGGTTTTCGGTTAACCATCGTATTTTAGAAAACCTGGGAGTCGGGTAGCCTGCCGTTGGGCGACCCGGTAACGACAACAAACCAGAGGCTAAACATGTAGATGCCGTTTGTGAAAGCACAGGGGACGCGGGTTCGACTCCCGCCACCTCCACCATT
>Ga0102948_1000201_pt1 | contig 22448 bp, 22 predicted proteins | sample SalPonA_A_H2O_MG_FD_78211 | JGI IMG/M metagenome (GOLD analysis project Ga0102948, IMG submission 78211) | Water microbial communities from South San Francisco under conditions of wetland restoration - Salt Pond MetaG R2A_A_H2O_MG | ecosystem: Environmental > Aquatic > Non-marine Saline and... | reverse complement strand
CCGAGGGGATGTCGCGTATCGGAATGGTCGCTACACGTTAGAATCAAATTGGCAGTGCCCATATCCCTAAGTTGGATGCCGATTTCTTCCTGAAGTGCCTCAGGGCTGCAATCGAGGGCGAGATTGAAACCTTTTTGCCGGCAAAAGTGGAGCAGACTGCTTACGTAGAACGCATCTTCACGGGAGACGGATTGGAGTAAAGTCAGTCCGGCGAGGCCTTCCGGCCAGTCGAAGCATTCCAACTCGGACAAGTCCAGGTCGGTCAGTTCAAGCACGAAACACTTGACGACACTATGGAGAGCTTCGTGGATCCTGGTGAACGTATCGAGATCAGCGCGATGCTGGATTACCAAATGCAGCCCCTCAAGCTTGGCATCCTTGAAGCGTGTCTGTGTCTGGCACACTTCGCCGATGATGGTTTCGATCTCCGAGATCAGGTGAGGCGGCTTTACGATGACAGCGGGAACCGTTTCGCCACCGATATTGCATCCGGGACCGAGCGGTATGACACGCGTTTCCCGCTTGTTGAACGTGAACGGGTCAATGCTGTCTTGTCCGGGCCCGCCCGCTAACTCATTTTTTCGTGCCGCAGCCCAGAGGGCGGTTGCCTTATCCGCCAAATCCCTTGCCACGGGGATTTCATGAATCGGGTCCTCCGTGAGCGAGACGCGGATTGTATCTCCAAGTCCGTCGTAGAGCAGAGTGCCGATCCCGATGGCGCTCTTGACCCGCGCATCCTCGCCGTCGCCGGCTTCGGTCACGCCAAGGTGAAGGGGATAGTGCATATCCTCCTCCGCCATAAGGGCAACTGCGAGGCGGTAGGCCTCAATCATGACCTTTGGGTTGCTCGCTTTCATCGAGACACAAAGATTCTTGAAACCATGTGTCTCTGCGATGCGGATAAACTCAAGTGCGCTTTCCACCATCCCGTGTGGGGTGTCGCCATAGCGGTTCATAATGCGGTCGGAGAGGGACCCGTGGTTCGTGCCGATGCGCATGGCCCGACCCAACTCTTTGCACCGGAGCACGATCGGAGTAAAGGCCTCGTGGAGGCGTTCAAGCTCGGTTTCATAGTCGGCATCGCTGTATTCTTTAACAGCGAATTTCTTTTTGTCTGCGTAGTTGCCGGGGTTGATACGCACCTTCTCTACATGCTTGGCCGCTTCCATCGCGGCAGAGGGTAGGAAGTGGATATCGGCGACGAGCGGAACGTCGCATTTGGCGGCCCGCACCCGCCGCGAGATTTCTCCCAGCGCTTCCGCCGCTTTTTTATTGGGGGCCGTAATACGGACGATCTCGCAGCCGACTTCAGCCAGTGCGAGGGTTTGTTTAACCGTGGCATCAACATCCTGCGTGTTCGTCGTCGTCATCGACTGCACACGGATTGGATTATCGGCACCGACACCCACGTGGCCTACCCTCATTTCACTGCTCCTTCTGCGTCTGGCAGAAAAGCGGGAATGACAGTAGCTTAGATTTTGGATATCCTTCGACTGAGGCATAGAGGTGACGATGCGCAGGACGCGTCGCAAAGCAACCGCACCGGTTGGGGATGTTTATAACCGCGGGATAAAGATGCCTTTCGACCCCAGAAGACGGCCCGTCTCCGAGTCGCGGATCTCGGCACTCGCGTAGTTGTCCTTACCTCCGAGCTCGCCCTGAATGCGCAGATAGGCCCGTGCCACACTGAGTGCTTCCAGCGACAAGTCGGTGCCGGGGGCCGCGTCTCCGAGGGCACTGGAGGATAGGCGCAGAACAAGACTGTCCTCGCCAATTTCAATCAGGGGCGTGTTGTAATTACGGAGCGCCCAGATCCTGAGATTGGTGATGAGTTCCTGTTCAAAATCGTCGACGATGCGCTGCCTGGTTCGTGTCGGCACGGAGATGGTGTAATCCTCGCCGTGCTTGTTTTGGAACCACTGTTCAAAGTCTGTTTCCGATGCATGGACCTCGATCTCGTTCCCCTTTGTCGTGCCGTAAGCCATGCCCTCTTTTGACAGGCTGATTACCTCCAGTGTCTGCCCTGTCTCAAAGCTCATTTCCCCGAAGGACTGGCCGCGATAGACGAGCTCAACAACCGGGTCGATCTGGATCTTTAGTTGTCTCGGCCACATATTCCGCTTCGACAAAAAATCGCTCCATTCCATCGGTATAGGTTCGGCTGGCACCGGCGTTTCAATCTGCGCTGGTGGTGGGGGCGTAGCTGCAAGCTCGGCATCGGCCTTCGGTTTGAGGGGCGGTGAAGCTTTGGTTTCGGCGGCGGGTTCCACCGGACCACCAACCGGATGGATGCCGAGCAGGTCGCGGAGTTGACCGGCAACTTTCGACCGGTCGTCGTTTCTGGCCCACCAGAGAGCGGCAAAAATAACGCCTCCCAAAACGATGAAGAGAAAAGTGATTTTCCACATGGCCTTAATGGTGGCCTGTTGTTTTTGAGCTTTGGTTTTTTTCTTTTTCATCCGATCTCCGAGTAAGGAATGCTTTTGGAAGTTTGTCTAGCTATACTGTTATGGTGCCTGTGAGCAAGAGAATCAGGAGTTGGAGACAACCGATGATAAACCCGAGCACGGCGCCCAATCTTTCGATAGTTCGGAATTCACGCTTGGCGACCGCGTTGACGATTGTTTCGAGCCGTTCCAGATCGAAGGCGGCGATGTTCTCCTCGATGATTTGCCTTAGATTAACGGAGGCTTCGAATTGTGTGGCCACCCGCTCCATGAGCGGTCCCGCCTCATCTTTCATCGCCGCAGCCGCGATGACTTCGAACTTGGCCAGAGTTCCCTCGTTAATGAAGCCTCCGAGAAGGGGGATCGCCTTGAGCTGGGGGCCGATCCGTTCCCAAACTACTTTATGGGCCGCATCTTCGAGATAAGGACCCAGTTCAATTTTCCGGATTTCGTGGACGATCATATGTTGCTGCATGATTTCGCGCTCGATAATCTCGGCCGCCTCGGCGGCCAACTGCTGCTGCCGCCTCGGGATGAGCCCTTGCCACGTCCACCAGAAAATGCGCATAGGCTCACGGGGGTGGAACAGCATCTTGATCGCCACCCAGTTGGTAAACCAACCGATCGCGGCGGTTATGAAAGGTGTGAGAATAAGGATAATCGTAGAGCCCATTGTGGCAGTTATTTGATTTGTTTTAGTTGCTCGTTAGCTTGTGATCCCTGTGGAGGATAGGTCAACATCAAGCCCGTTAATTCGCCCGACTCCAAATGGGCTTTTTTGTGAGTTGGGGGGGTTCTACATCGACCCCTGGCGAAAAGTAGATCGTGCCCTGGTCACTCACGGCCATAGCGACCATGCGCGTTACGGAATGGGTGCCTACCTTACGGCAGCTGCCGGGGTCGGGGTGGTGCGTGAGCGTGTTGGCTTGGAAGCAAGTATCGAAGGGCTGGCTTTCGGGGAGCGCCGGCGTATCGGCGGCGTGACTGTGTCTTTTCACCCCGCCGGGCATCTCCTCGGTTCGGCTCAAATCCGTATCGAATCGCGTAGTGAGGTTTGGGTCGTGACCGGTGACTACAAGACGGCACCCGATCGTTCCTGCGAGGCCTTTGAGCCGGTGCGCTGTGACACGCTGATCACCGAGTCGACTTTCGGACTCCCTATTTACAAATGGCCGCCGCCGGAGGTTGTTTTTCGGCAGATTAACCAGTGGTGGCAGGATAACCGGACGGAGGGGCGCACCAGCATCCTTTTTGCCTATGCCCTTGGCAAGGCGCAGCGCGTGCTTTGTGGTCTGGATGCATCGATCGGACCGATTGGCGTGCACGGTGCGGTGGAAAAGCTGAACCCGCATTATCGAGCCGCCGGTCGCCCACTTCCGGTGACGCTTCCGGCTAAAGCCGAAAACCGCGATGTTTTGAGAGGAAAAGGCATCATCATTGCGCCCGGTTCGGCACAAAATACGCCGTGGATACGGCGTTTTACCCCGTATTCACTCGGCTTTGCCTCCGGCTGGATGGCAGTGCGGGGCAAGCGGAGGCGCCGGGCACTGGACCGGGGTTTTGTGCTCTCTGACCACGTGGATTGGTCGGGGATCATTGAAACCATAAGAGCGAGCGGGGCTCAAAGAGTAGGGGTCACCCATGGGTATGCCCAACCTTTGATTCGCTGGTTGAAGGAGGAGCAGGGCATTGAGGCCTGGGAGATGCCCACGCGCTTTACGGGGGATGCAAATGACCCGGGAGGGGAGGACAACGATCCAAAGTGAATCGCTTTACTGAACTATTTATGGAGCTCGATGCTTCCAACCGGACAACGGCCAAGCTGGCCGCACTCAAACGCTATTTTGAAGACGCGCCTCCTGCCGATGCCTCCTGGGCGCTCTATTTTTTGACCGGCCACCGCCTCAAGCGAGTGGTTAAAACAGGGGACCTCAGAGAGTGGGCCGCGGATGCCTGCGGATTTCCGCTCTGGATGGTTGAGGAGTGCTACAACCACGTCGGGGATCTGGCGGAGACGCTTGCCCTGCTGATGAATCATACGGAGGCTTCCGACCGACCTGACGCTGACTTGCCGCTGCATCAAATCCTGGAGTTGAAAATTCTCCCTTTGCGCGGACTGCCTTTTCCAGAGCAGCGGCAGCGCATGGTTCAGACATGGTCATCGCTGAACGGCGATGCCTGTTTCGTTTTCAACAAACTAATCACCGGGGGCTTTCGGGTCGGAGTGAGCAAGGCTTTGGTTAATCGGGCACTGGCGGAACTGGCGGGGGTCGAGCCGGCCATCATGGCGCATCGCCTGATGGGGCAGTGGCAACCCATGGCGAAGAATTACCACGCACTTTTCTCGGAGGCCCAATCGGGGGACGACCCCGCACGGCCCTTTCCCTTCTGTCTGGCCTATCCCCTTGATGAGAAACCGGTCGAAAGTCTGGGCGCGGTTGATTTGTGGCAGGTTGAGTGGAAATGGGACGGTATCCGCGCGCAATTGATTAAACGGGGCGGTAAGGTTTTGCTTTGGTCGCGGGGTGAGGAGCTGGTCGGCGATCAATTTCCTGAGGTAGTTGAGGCGGCCCGGGATTGGCCGGACGAAGTCGTCCTCGATGGAGAACTGCTCGCCTGGGCAGGCGATGCTCCGGCACCTTTTGCCGAACTGCAGCGCCGCCTGGGGCGAAAAACAATCGGCCCGAAGTTGCGGCGCGAGGTTCCGGTGGTTTTTATGGCCTACGACTTACTTGAGCGTAACCGCAAAGATTTCCGGAAGGCGAGCACCTGCGTCCGGCGTGCCGCTTTGGAGCACTATCTGGTCGAGTGTGGCACCAGCGCGCTGCGACTCTCACCACTTGTTACGGGCTGTTCCTGGGCTGAGATCGCAGGTGCGCGGGAGAACGCCCGCGAGCGAAGGGTCGAGGGGCTCATGCTGAAGAAAAAGGACGCGACCTATGCCGCCGGGCGAAAAAAAGGCGAATGGTGGAAATGGAAGGTCGACCCCTACACCGCCGATGCCGTGCTGGTATACGCCCAGCAAGGCCATGGGCGGCGGGCCGGACTTTATACCGACTACACCTTTTCGATCTGGCGAGAGGGCGAACTGGTGCCCTTTGCCAAGGCTTATTCGGGTCTTTCGGATAAAGAAATTCGTGAGGTGGACCGTTGGATACGGCAACACACTTTGGAAAGCCACGGCCCGGTTCGCATCGTGCAGCCTGAACTCGTTTTCGAAATAGCATTCGAGGGGATCAGCCGATCGAAACGCCACAAATCCGGTATTGCGGTTCGATTTCCCCGTATCCACCGTTGGAGGCGTGACAAGCCGGTGGGGCAGGCAGACCGCCTTGAGACAGTGCTTACACTGCTCTGAAGATTGTTAAGCATTCTTGCATCGTGTGCTTGACGGCCAGCTACCAAACTTTAGGTTCCTCTCTTTTATAGGCCGATGGTGTAATGGTAACACTACTGGTTTTGGTCCAGTCATTTGGGGTTCGAATCCCTATCGGCCTGCCACTTTTAAAAAGCGCTCCGGACCGCCGGGAGCGCTTTTTTTTGTAAAAAGGGTAAGGCAGGCACGGGTCTGCGAGCGCTGTTGGCACCTATTATCCAGAAGGGGTATCATCACGCGCGCGGGCAGATTTTTCTTCCTCGATCCTCGCGTAGACCTGCGTAAAATAGCCGCATTTGAGAAGTGCCCAGGCGAGGCCCCGTTTGCCGTCGCGGAATCCGCCCATCAGGAAGAAGCATCCGAAAAAAAAGACGGGACCGGAAAGCGGGCTGCCGAGTAGACGATATTTTATCTTTTGCTTGAGCGTCCATTTCACGGGTTGGTTCTCCGGTCGCTTCTGCAGATACCGTTTTGCCTCCCAGCTGGCATATTCGTTGTGTTTTCGTGCCCAACTATCAAGACCGCGAAAGTCACGATGGTCGATTTTCGGGCGGATGGATCCGACAGGACCATCCAGAATCGGGTGTTCGTGAATCTCCATGTCGAGGTGGCTCCAGCGTTCTTCATCAATTCGTTCGTATTCGCCCGCTCCGACCCTGAAGAGAGCCAGCTTTTTAAGCGGGTAGCCTCCTTTCAGTTCCCCGTTCAGAAAATAGATACTGTAGCGCAACCAGAAGCCAGCATAAGTGGTCTGTGGAAGCGTTTCGTAAAGCGCTTGTTTGAATTCGGGAGTTACGTGCTCATCCGCATCCAGAAACAAGACCCATTTTGTTGCGGGCGGATGATTTTGGAGGAACCAGTTGCGCTTCTTGGGGAAGGCACCGTTCCAATCGAATTGAATCACCTTTGCCCCGTTTTTTTTTGCGATTTTCTGGGTGCCGTCGGAACTTCCGGAGTCAATGACGACAATTTCCCTTGCGAAATCAGAGCCGACTGCTTCGAGGCATCCGGAAAGATTACGGTTTTCGTTTTTGACAGGAATAGCGATGGTCAGATCAAGCATTGGACGAGTTTCTAGAACGGCGCAGAGGTCAAAGCCAGCGGTAAAATCAGTTCCTGAGGCACGGCTTGCCATCTTCTCTTTCGGATACCCGTAGAAATCGAGGTGGGCAAATAAAATAGCCGCTTAAAGCGATGGTTGTCGGCTGCTGTGCCAAGACCTTGACTTTCCATCAGGGAGAAATTGTGTCAGCCCTGTTGGTTTTTACGGCTTGTTTCAATCATGGCAGCGGAACCCCTATTTCGATGATACCGATCTACACTCTCCAGCCGAAGTTCGAAGTCCTCGCGAGCGCTTTTCTCTCTCCCTGGTTCCGCACCTTTGAGAGCGAGGATTACGTCGATTTCGGTTTGTTTGACGAATGGAAAGAAGAAGGCAGGCGCCGCTTTCTTTTGTCTGATGATCCGGCTGCGGCCCGCTTCCATGTTCTTTACGAAGATTGGCGTTCACTCAATCGTTCGGAGGAAGGCCGGGCTCACATCAAAGCAGCGGTTGATCTTTCGCTTCGGAGTGAAAAGCAGCTGGTTATCTTTTGCGGAGGCGATCAGAATGAAAGGATCGATTGGCCGGAGAATGCTGCCGTCTTTCGCTTCGCCCTGCGTAAATCGGAAAAAGCCAAAAACGAGCTTTCCACGCCGATTTTCCACCGGGATCATTTGAGGGATTTTTCGGGAGAGGGGGTCTTCTCGGCTAAGGATAAATCGCAGCTTCCCCTGATCGCATTTTGTGGCTACGCGCCGCCCTTTAAAACACCGTTCGATTTACAAAAGCTGAAGGACTGGGCGAAGCTCATGGGAGTCGCTTGTGGGCGGATCGACGCATCCGGAGGGCGTGCGGCACATGCGGTTCGGGCGATCGCGCTGATGCGTCTGATGCGCTCAAAAAAAACTCTTAAGCCGAACTTCATCATTCGGGAAAAATTTGGTTTCAACAACAAGTGGGGTATTCTTCAACCGGGTGGCTCGAGACAGTCGGCTCAGCAGCAGCGGCGGGAGTTTGCAAACAACATTCTCGAAAGCGATTATTCGCTTTGTGTTCGGGGGCTCGCCAATTGTTCGATCCGTCTCTACGAAACCATGAGTCTGGGGCGTATCCCGTTGGTTCTAGATACGGATTGTGTCTACCCATGCGATTCCCTCATCGATTGGGAATCTGTCGGTCCTTTTGCCGATAGGGGTGACTTGTGGAACGTGCCGGAACTGATCAATCGATTTCACCAGAACATTGATGATGAGGGTTTTGTCGAACTGCAGGAGAGAAACCGCGGAATTTGGGAAAAATACCTCTGTCCGACGGGTTTTTTCAGCCACATCCCGCAATTAATCGCGAGCCTCCCGAAATGAGTCCGTTTTGATTGCGGAAAGGGGGTGTCAACTTCCGCCCTTAGGGTGAGCGACTTACGGTAATCCACTGTTGTTTGGTTTGGAATTCAACGCATCCTTGCTGCCGTAATTACGTAGATGGGTAATTCAGAGACTTTCTGGTTGATTTTTATGGGTAGGTAAGGATTCGTTAAAATTTAAAGAGTGAAAAAGTGATTAAGAAGATCATCCAGACAATCCTAGGTGGCGCGAATACGCTGAAAGGGCGCAGAGTGAAAGATGGAGCGGGAGTGCCCACCGTTTTACTGCACCCGGATTCGGACTTTCTGCGTGGCCAATCGGCGGCCGAGCCGAAAAAAATTGAGCGAAAAGTCTTTCGGATTGGCCGGCGCGCCTCGAGCCAAATCAACTATCCGAACGAAAATGGACCGGATTTACTCCTATTCGAGCGCGCGCCCTACACGCTGTCGAGGTTGCATTGTCAGATCGAAATAGATGGAGACAGTGTCTTTCTCCGTGACATGGGCAGTCGGGTCGGAACGAAACTCGGAGGGCGCAGGTTGCTTGCGAAAAAAGGCGAGACGGTGGCAGTCGAAGTCCCGAAAGGCACGCACAAGTTGGTCCTTGGCGGCCGCGAGAGTCCGTTCCGTTTTCATCTGGAGGTCCTCTAAACAGGTTCTTCAATCCGCTTGACTTGAACTTTGGCTTCAGACGAAACTGGCGTCAGAAGTTTTAATCACAAAGAAAGATCGGATGAGCCGGGAGCTGGAAAATTATTGAAGCAAGCGAAGAAGATGCAGAAGCAAATGGAGGCGGTTCAGGAGGAGCTTTCCAACAAGGTTTTGGAGGTTTCCAGCGGGGGCGGCGCAATTACAATCAAAATCAACGGGCAGGGAGAGATGCTGTCGATCAAGATCGATCCGGAATTTCTTCAGGAAGACGTTGAGTTTGTCGAGGAGACTTTGCTTGCAGCCGTGCAGGAAGCTTCGGCCAAAGCGAAGGAGACAAGCGAGGAAGCCATGTCGGCCGTGACCGGTGGTATGGGCGGCGGCTTGCCCGGTTTTATGTAAATTGTTGTGACGCCCGCATACGAAAAGCTGCTCCAACAGTTAAAACAATTGCCCGGGCTGGGCTATCGCTCGGCGGAGCGCATTGCGATGCATCTTCTGGTGGAAGATTCAGGGTCGCTTCCGGAGTTGATCGAATCGCTGCAGGTGGCACGGTCCACGGTAGGGCGCTGTGCGGTCTGTGGTAACATGGCAGAGGAGAAGCGCTGCTCGATTTGTGCGGATGGTCGCCGTGATCATTCGAGAATTTGTGTGATCGAGCACGTGCCGGATTTGATTGCTCTGGAGCGGTCGAGCGCTTGGAAGGGGGGCTATCACGTCCTGCATGGCAAGCTCTCGCCAATTCATGGTGTGGGGCCTGAGAAATTGAATTTGGCATCCCTGCAACAACGAATTGAATCAGGAGAGATTGCTGAGTTTGTGCTCGCTTTATCGAACGATATTGAAGGGCAGGCGACTTGCCACTATATACAGGAAGAGCTTGTCGGGGCGCGGGGCATTGAGGTAACCCGCATCGGCTTCGGTCTTCCAAGCGGAGGCGGTGTCACTTTTGCAGATCCGGTAACGCTGCGCAGTGCGCTCGAGTCGCGACGGAAATATTCCTGATCCAAACCCGATACGCGCGCTTAGTCTGCGAACTTCAGTTCGCTGGCCCTGATTTCGCGCTTCCAGAGTTCGTTGCCTTCGGCGCTCAGGATGCGAATGGTGATGCTGCGGTCGTCTTCCGGTCCGGTGACATCAAGCATTGCGAAATGGCGCTCAAAGGTGCTGGTGCCGGGCATGCGGAAAAAGTTGAGCTCTTCCCTATTGTCCCGGGGGTTCGCGGTTAGCGGGCCGACCGTAAGGTCAAAAAGGTTGTAGCTGTTTGCGTGCACCAACCGGGTCAATTCGCCGTAGTATTTTCCCCCACTGAGAAAGAACAGGCCGTCGATTTCCTCGCTGCGCAGGGTTTGCAGCAGGTTTGTTTGCTCGGTCTCGGCAAAGCTCAAATTACCCGGGCTTTTGGCCGGATTAAGGATCGGAGCCCCTGCTGCGATGATTTTAAAGGTTGCCTCGCTGCGAAGGACCTCCTGACGCAGCCATTCGATCTGTGCTTTTCCCAGAATTTCGAACGGCTGGTCACTGGATGGGGTCTCATTCCGGTGGCTTCTGGTGTCGAGTAGGAAGAAGTCTACATCAGCGTAGCGGAATCGAGTAGCGATTCCGGGCAGCTCAGCTATTTCAACCGGCCTTGGCCAGAAGGCCCGGAAAGCTGTTTCGGCATAGCCGCGATAACTGGAGAGCGCTCCGGTGCCGGGTGCGCCGTAATCGGCTTCGCCCCAAGTGGCGTAGTGGGGAATTCCCGCGAGCAGAGGCCTGAGCTCAGCGGTGCTTCGGGCCGCGCTATAGCGTTTGAGGTAGCCGCTTTGGGTGGTCCAGTCGCTGCTTCTCAGGTGTGCGGTATTTCCAAGCCACAGCATGAATTCCGGATTGGCCGAGGCGATGGTTTCGAAAATCCCATAGCCAGCGCCCAGGATTTGGTAGGGCGGCTCAAAACCCTCTTCGGTTTTGTAATGGGCCCCACCCACGGCAAAGCTGAAGTCCGGGGGCGGGGTGCGGCCGTGATAAAAGTCAGGACTTCTGAACTGATGGGCGGTTGTTTCAAGATCGCCGTTCAGTTCGATCCGGTAGGTGTAGCGCTTGCCCGGTTCGATGCCCGGAAGAACGACCGTTGCGGTGTTTGCGAACTTCGGATCGGTCTCGACCGGTAGGCTCCATTGGCGTGTCTGCGTGTTACCGGTTTCCGCGTAGTTGACCCGCACGATTGAAGGTTCGTCCGTTTGCACCCAGATTTTCGCTTCCCGCATCTCGAGCGAGGCGAGCATCGGTCCCGAAGCGAGTCCCGCAGCAAGCGGCTGGCCGAAAGAGCACAGCAGAAGAGCGAGGAAAAGTTGTGAAGTCTTTGACATTGTGAACGTATGATAGGAATCAAAGCGCGGATGGTCGGTCAAGTCACGATACCTGTGGTCCTATCCTCCGGTAAACCGCTTTTGGCGAAGAGAAGTGGCTCGTCCGGTTAGGATACTTTTATTGTGCCGTGTCTCGAAAAACGGACGGTGTTGAAAACCCGTGTCATAAAAGGCGGGTGTTGCATTCGGGTGCTGCTGATATCGGTCAGGATGCGATTGAGGATGACCTCGCGTTCGACCTGATCGGGGATGTAGCGATGACGGATCTCCACCAGTTCCGGGCGCAGTTCGAGCCACTGCGCTTTTATTTGAGAGACGCGGGGGTAGCTGGCGACCCGCGCTGAAAGCGCCTTGTTGAAGCGGAGGTTGGGTGATGCATCGATAGAGGTGCTGACATCCTGAAGGCAGTCCCGTTCTTCCTGGCAGAGGGAATCCCAGCTTACGCCACAAAGTTCACAACGTGCCTCAGAGAGCAAACGATGCAGTGCATCCGGTTTGCAGCGCATGACAAGTGAGAGCCAGCGCGGCGACCAGCGCTCGAACTCGTAAGCGATAAAGGCGAAGCGGACCCTGGGGGAGAGGAGGCGTATCCGTGTCACCAGTGGGTTTTCCGAATGCAGCACGCCTTGTTCGGGCGTGTTTTCGATCATGGAAGCGGCCAGCAGATATTCGAAATCGGAGAGCCGCTCTGTGTAGGGGAGGTGCTGCCAAAGCGCAGTGAAGATTTGTCCGACCCGATCATGGCGGATCTGGCGGTTTTCATGGAGCGAATTCCCGAAGTAGGCGTGCGCCAGGTCGGTGTATTTTGCAGCCAGAGCGAGATATTGCTCCGTCTGACCGCTTCGTGCGGCAGCCAACAGTTCGCGGCTTGCCTTGCGTTCCGGGCAGGAGTGAACCACCCGAAAAATAAATTGCCGTAACTTACGCATGAAGGAACCGGGCTGTGGTTTCAGGTGGGCGCGGTTTCCCCAACCTATTCCTGTTCGTCGCGGCGATGCTGGTATTCATGTCGGCAATCGCCCATGACACGAATCCAGAGCTCCCGCAGATCGAACATGCGAATTCGAACCTCCGACTGGAAATTTTTCAGATAATTCTGGTTGGGATGCTTCAGCTGATTGAGCAACGCGAGCGAATGGTTCAGCGCGCTCAAGCTGTTTTTAAGGTGGCAGATGGACAGGCCGAAGTCGCCGAGATCAAGGGCCTGGATCGAAAGAAGAACATTCATCTCCGCCTGATGCAGACTGCCCGCGTAGTCCCAGGCGAGTTTTGGAGAGACCACTCCGGGGTTGCAGGACATAAAATGCTCCCAACTCTGGTGGAGGTAGCGGTAGAGGGATCGTGTCACGACAAAGACCGGATGCCGGTGCAGGGTGTAAGGGGCGCTGTCACGGGCATCGTCCGACTCCGATGCAGGCTCCTCTTCAGAGTCCACGAGACTGAATTCATCCGTCATCGATATGTCTTCGGCATCCCAGCCCATGAGTGTCGCGACTTCGTCGAGGTGGTTGGGTTGGTCCTTAACGCTGTTGTAGATTGAAAGGAAACGTGCGGTGTCCCGGTCGGAGCTGTTCAGATAGCTGCGCCACTGGGTCTCGCTCCAGTTGAAATCATTGGAGGGAAATTCTTCCCAGTCGTCACCTTGGGAGTGGTCGAAGTTTGGATCGCTCATAAGTGCGGTTTTTTTGCCGACAGTCGGGAGGTTGCCTTTTCGAAATTGAAAAATCAACCCCCATTTACTTAGAACTGGATGTTGCCCGAATTCGGTTCATAAACAACGAACTTCTCTACTTTTTTTATGAATTTTGTTTCGCTTGTGGAGTCGAAATCGTTTTTAGCTTTGCAAGCTCATGGATAACAAGGTGTTTCAACTAAACTGTTGGTATCAGGGCCACGTGCAGGGCGTGGGCTTCCGCTATCAGACGACTGCGGTCGCCAAGGGCTTTGAAGTGACCGGATTCGTCGAAAATCTTCCGGACGGGCGGGTGCACCTCTACGCCGAAGGAGTTCCGGATGAAGTGCAGTCATTCGAGAAAGCGGTCGCCTCCGAAATGGAGAGCTATATCCGGGACTCGGAGATCCGGACGGCAACAGGAATCCGTCAGTGCAACGGATTTACGATATCATCCTAGAAGTTCGATGTCTGTAGCTGCAATTACGATCAAAGACCTGACCAAGGATTTTTCCGTCGGCATGACGGGCGTCAAGGTTCGTGCGGTCGATAGCCTCAATCTTGAGGTGCGTGATAACGAGATCTTCGGGCTGCTTGGGCCCAATGGCTCGGGCAAGAGCACGACGATCAAGATTGTGCTTGGCCTTCTCGGTGCATCGTTTGGGGAGTGTTTGATTTATGGAAAACCAAGCCACGCGGTAGAGGCGAGGCGCAGCGTGGGTTTCCTGCCGGAAGCTCCCTATTTTTACCGTTATCTCTCGGGGCGTGAACTTGTCTGCTATTACGCGAAGCTCTGCGGCGTGCCACGCCGGGAAATTTCAGACGCAGCTGATTCGGTGATCGAGCTGGTTGGTATGACCGAGGCGGCGCCTCGTCGGGTGGGCACCTATTCCAAGGGGATGTTGCAGCGCATTGGTCTGGCCCAAGCGATTGTTCATGACCCTCAACTTGTGATTCTGGACGAGCCGACTGCAGGGGTCGATCCCCTGGGCTCGGCCGCGATCGCTGAAATTATCCGGGAGCTCAAGTCCCGTGGAAAAATCATCCTCCTTTCTTATCATCTCCTCGCCCAGATCGAGGGGCTTTGTGATCGGGTCGCGATTTTGCACCGTGGCCATCTGGTGCGGGAGGGATCGATTGATGAACTGGTTACCGAATCCGAAGCGGAGTCATTGATCGTTGAGGGCCTGCGTCCGGACGGGAAGATCGCGGTTGAAGCGGCTATCGCTGAAGCCGGGGGGCGGTGGGTCAGGCGCGAAAAGCCACGTCTGAGCCTGGACACACTTTTTCTGAATGAAGTGCAGCGCCTCGAAAAAGAGCGGTCCGCCCGTGCCGCGGAAGAGAAAGGATCTTCATGAATTTTATTTCTCTTCAACAGGTTGGATGGATTGCGGGAAATACCTTTCTCGAAGCGGTCCGGCAGAAATTTTTCAACTCCGTCCTGCTCATCGCAGTAGCGCTGGTGGCGAGCTCCAATTTTTTCCAGCAGTTCGACTTTGGCACCAGCGAGCTCAAATTTATCGCGGATTTTGGATTCGGCGCTCTATTTTTCTTCGGATCGATCTTGTCGATAACCGTAACGACCCAGCTCTTTTTCAATGAGATAGAGAACCGGACTGCACTGACCATGCTGGCAAAACCTGTGCACAAGGTCAGCTTCCTGTTTGGGAAATGGGCGGGTGTCCAGCTGTTGATGCTGGCTTTCGTGGCCTTGCTCTGTGCCTTACTCGCTGTCATTCTTTACTGGCGGGAAACTTCGCTGATGGCGGAACAACGCTACGAGATATTCAGCGAGGAGGGTATTCTTCGCTACAGCGACATCGCTCTGTTCGGTTTTCTGCAATGGCTCAAATTCGGGCTTCTCTCTGCGATCACCCTATTTATTGCCAGTTTCTCCAACACGAGCATTTACACGATGATCGTTGGTTTCTGTGCGCTCGTCGTTTGTCAGCTGCAATATATTGCCAGAGACGCGTATGCAGAGATGGACCAAGGTCTGGGCCGTCTTCTGGTGCAGGGGATCGGTCTGGCGTTTCCGAATTTTCAACTCTTCAATGTTGGCGACCAGTTGCTTTTTTTGACGGAGGAGACTTTACCGGCGGGTATCACTGTGCGCATGGCACTTTACGCCGGTATCTATGTTGCCGCTTTTATGCTCCTGGCTCTGGCAAGCTTTCGTCACCGTGAAATTTGATCACCCATTGCTTCTGCGAGTGCGGGCCGTTTTTCTCACGGTGCTCTTTCTGGTGGCGGTTGGTGTCTTTACCCGTCCAGTGGAGGATGTTGCCTGGGAGCGCGTCAAATCGGGACAAACGGAACTGAATCTGGCCTCGATTGAAGGCGCGCTCGGGCAGGGTATCATTGTAGGCATCCTTGGTGGCTTCCGGGCGATCACAGCCGACTTTCTCTGGATTCAGGCCAATGCTGTCTGGGAGCGGAAGGAGCGGGCAACTTTTGACTCAATGGTTCGTCTGCTGACTACGATTGATCCACGGCCACTATTTTTCTGGATCAATTCGGCGCGTATGATTGCTTACGATATACCCAGTTGGAGGATCCGCGAGGAAGGCGGGTATGACACCGTTCCGGATTGGCGGCAGAGAGAAATCGATCTTGAGCAGGCGGAGCAGGCGTTTGCTCTGATTGAGCGCGGCCTCAGGTTTCACCCTCAAAATTCCAGATTGTATTTGGAGATCGGGCAGATTTATTTGAATCGGCTGGACGATGTTGAGGCTGCCGCGCCCTGGTTCTTAAAGGCCTCCCAGCAGCCCGATGCGCCGCATTTTGCGGCCCGCATCTACGCCGAACTGCTCCGACGCCAAGGCAAAAACGCTGCGGCCTACACGTTTTTGAAAGACCTGCACAAGCGGCTTCCCGACGGAGATCTTTTTGCGCGTAAAGGAATTATTCTTGAGCGCATCCGGACCCTGGAAGAAACGCTGAAAATTCCGGTGGAGGATCGATTCAAGCCCTATTAGTGCAGGGAGGTGGGGTGTGCGCTATCGGCGGCCCGGCCTGATTGCACCAGTGCCTCAACATCACTCACTTCCTTGACCGTATCGATACTCAGGTTTTCATGCCCGTCTTCGGTCACGAGAACATTATCCTCTATCCGGATGCCGATGCCCCGATACGCCTCAGGGATTGCCTCGTTGAAAGCTTGCGAGTAGAAGCCCGGTTCCACTGTAATGACCATGCCCGGTTTGAGAGGGCGGTCCCCTTTTGGATAGCCAGGCAGGGTCACATCGTGCACGTCAATACCGAGTGCGTGGCAAAGGGCGCCGGGCCAGATCTCTTTGTAGCGTTCGGATTCGATCAGTTCTTCTGTGTCTCCGTGCAGGAGCTTCATCTCCTTGAGTCCATCAATGAGGACTGCTGCCGCGTGTTTGTGAATATCGATCATACAGACTCCTGGAGCTACCTTCTCGATGCCTGCTTTTTCGGATGCGAGCACGACCTCATAGAGCTCCCTTTGGATTGTTGAAAACGTTCCCGAAGCGGGAAAGGTTCGGGTCAGGTCTCCACAATAGCCCTGCCAGACGGCTCCGCCATCGATCAATATGAGGTCATCTTCGCCAACGGGACCATCGTTCTCGATATAGTGCTGACAGGTAGCGTGGCTGCCTGCTGCCACGATTGTCCCAAATGCATTGTGAAGTGCACCCTCCTTTCTGAAATGATATTCCAGTTCGGCCTCAAATTGATACTCCATACGGTGCCGCGTGCCCGCGCGCATGCACGCATGCATGGCCGCTCTGGTTATCGCTACCGCTTTGCGAATATGTTCGATCTCGGCCGGTGACTTAACCATCCGCATCTCCACGATGAGATCGAAAATTGCACCTTCGGCAGAGACCTCAGGGTTCTGCTCACGGATCGCCGATCCAATTACCGAACCGAAGGGGTGCTTTTCGGCCGGACGATAATGCAGGCATCGACCGTGGAGGCGTTTTTCTAGAAAGGCTTCGAGATCGTTGATGTGAGAAACTGTATCTGCGGGGTAGTTCGCCGCTGTTTTCTCGACGCCCATGGTGAAACCGTCCCAGATGGTCTCCCGTTCATCGTTTTCACGGATAAACAAATTTACAGCCCCATTCTCATCGCCCGGATCGATCACGAGAACGGCGCCATGCTCAGGAAAGCCGGTCAGGTAGAAGAAATTGCTGGCTTGCCTGAATCTCGAGATTGCGCCACTCGCGCTGCCGGCCGGGACAATTAGCAGGTCGTCACCAAGAGCTTCCACAAGCCGTTGCTGACGGTTGCTAATTTCAAAATATTCTGATGTCATGCTAGATCTCGTAAATAGTTTAATCTTACGACCGTTTTTGTTAGGAAATTAAAAAAACTCAATGCTTTCTTTTTCTTGTCACTCGTTTTAGCGATCGAAGCAGACCTGTTCCGGCGTGTTCTGAAGCTTCACGAAATGGGTCTCCGGTTTTTTTGCGAGGTTCCCTTGATTTTTCGAATACCGCAAAGCCTCATTTCCTGCCACTCGTTTATCGGTGGCGAAAATGCCTGACTTCGACCTTTCCGCGTGACATTCGCGGCAATGCAAACTGATCTGGTCTTCTCTCATGTCACGCCAAGCCCAAGCTCGATTTGCGACCAACCTGCGTCACCGCATCAATGCGGGTCGCGTGGCCGTGCGTGCTCAAATTCCTTTTTTTAGTCGCCAGTTTGGTCAGGTCGAAAGCGAGTGGAAGGCGGACGATACGCGTGTTACCTTCGCTGATTTCGCCATTTCGGAGAAACTCTTTTCCGATTTGCGGCGTGATTTTCCGGGCGATGACTTTTGTAGTGAGGAATCCAGCCCGATGGATGAGGAAATGGTTCTGGCAGGCGACTTCGCGTGGGTTGTTGACCCGATTGACGGGACTAACAACTATGCTCTCGGATTTCCGGTTTGTGCGATTTCTCTAGCCCTCCTTTATGAGGGCGTTCCGGTTTATGGCTTTGTTTACGACCACAGCACGAATTCGCTCTATGAGGGTGGTCCGGGGCAGGGGCTCCAGCGAAACCAGAAAAAGTTAAGCCGGGACGCGACCGCAGCTGAAGCACAGACAATGATCGGTGCCCACTTTCCCATGGAAATTGAAAGGCAAAGCAAGCTTGCGGACTTGTTTGCGAAATACCGGGTCAGGTGCTTCGGCAGTGCCGCTCTTAGTGCAACTTACGTTGCGACCGGTTATCTGACGGGAGCGATCGACTATCGTGTTCGGATCTGGGATATAGCGGCTGCCCATGCGCTTTGCGCGGCTGCAGGGTTGCATTGGCAATTTATCGACGACAGCCCGTTTCCTGCAAAAAGGTTTCACCCGCAGCAAGCAGCCTGCCCTTACTATGTCGGAACGAAGACTCTCCTCGAGGAGTTTCAGGTCTGTCTGGGTGGATAGAACGGGGAAGCGGCCACGTCCACAGTTCGATTATTCTGCAATTCGGTAGACCTGCTGGCTGCATTAAATTTTGACGGCCAGCAATCCGGAGACTCGGTCCAGCCTAAGTTCGAACTACCGGTCACTTCGTGGCATGCCTCTACGCAGGCTAGTCGCGGGTGCGGCATCGACTGCAGTGGAGATGCTGGTTGTAGATAACTTGCATGTCACCGTCACTCAGTTTCATGATCCGCTCGACTCTCTCCTTAAAAGGAATTTTTCGGATAGCATGCATACAGCAATTTGCGGGGTTCCCACCAAAAGGGCATTCTCTGGACAAGCCGACTAGTAGCGCCCGCATCTGGGAAGCATCAAACTCGTGATAGTGCGGGGCTTCAATCCAGAGCTGAACGAGTTTTTCCCAGTCTTCTTGACTGATGCCCTCCGGTGGAGCGTTGCTTTCTCGGGGTTCGCGATCCATGGTTGCGTCTGTTCCTGGTCAGCTAGTTCGGGTAGAATGCTTCAAGCATCCTTTCAATCACTCAAGCACCTCAATAAGGGCGGCAAAGAAAACGAGTTCGGTCTCTCCGGTATTGCGAAGGGCTTGGCACTCGCCGCTGCGCGTTATTTGCAAGGTGCCAGGCAAAAACGGGTGTTCCACGCCATTGTCGACCACGACGCCGCAACCGGAAAGGCAGTAGTAGAAATCCTCGTCGCCCTCGTGCGAGTGTTCCCCGATGCTGGCTCCAGGTTCGAGACGGACAACACCAACACTTTTGATCGCACTGCCAGGATAAAGATCGAGGAGTTTGTGGGCCATAACGGTGCCTTTGCCGCTTCGGACTCCCTCCGCGATATCGGGCACCACTTCATGAACGTTCTTTATCATTATACCCCTGCATCCTTGAAGAACTAATTTTCAGAAGCAATGGAGAAGAAAGAAAGTCGTGGTGCATTTTCCGTTTATTAGAGAACTTTATGACGGCTTATGATGCGCCTCTCGTATGGCGTTTTCGAGAAGACGAAGTCTTGTGGCCAAGGACACCAAGGCCAAGAGGGCTTTGCCGGAAGCGAACCGGACTGAATCGTTCTTGAAGTTCGGCTGCGTCGGAAGGTGGCGGAGACGATGGGATTGGTGAGGCTTCGCCTCATCGCTTCGCGATCCCCCTTCGGGTGCCCCTTCTCGCTGCGCTCGTCGAACCCATCCTTCGGATAGGGTCTCATCCCATGTTCCAGCTGTGCCGGATAGGAAGTTCGACTTTGTCGAATGGTGGCGGAGACGATGGGATTCGAACCCATGGAACCCTTTTGAGGTTCACTTCTTTAGCAAAGAAGCGCTTTCGGCCACTCAGCCACGTCTCCCTACCACGAGCTTTCGAGGAAAGTTGGCTGGCCTTAAAAAATCAACCGTAATCTGCGACTTTTTCGTTTTCCCGTTCGGCTTTTGGTTTGCCCCGCAGGGCGGGACTTGTTGACTTTCAGAGTTTCGGTGCAGGCAAATATGACACAGGCGATACAGATCTATGATACCACGCTCCGGGATGGCACTCAGGGCGAGGGGGTTTCCTTTACCGTCGCGGCAAAGTTGCGTGTCGCCGAAAAGCTGGATCATTTCGGTATCGACTACATCGAAGGTGGCTGGCCGGGCTCCAACCCGAGAGATCTGGCTTTTTTTGAGGAGGCGAAGAAGCTGAATCTGAAGCACGCCAAGATCGCGGCCTTCGGTTCGACGCGGCGGGCGAGTTTGACCGCGGAAGACGATCCCCAGCTGAAATTGTTGCTCGATGCGGACACGCCGGTCGTGACGATTTTCGGGAAGACCTGGCTCCTGCATATTACGGAAATCCTGCGGACGACGGCCGAGGAAAACCTTAAAATGATCGAGGATTCGGTCCGCTTCCTCACCGAAAATGGGCGCGAGGTGATTTACGACGCGGAGCACTTTTTCGATGGTTATTGCGATAATCCGGATTATGCGCTGGAAACACTTGAGGCGGCCCGGCGCGGCGGCGCGGTTAATCTGACCCTCTGCGATACAAATGGGGGTAAGCTGGTCGGCGAGGTCGAACAAATCGTGGCGACGGTCGTCGCGCGCTTTCCGGATACCGCGATCGGGGTGCACTGTCATAACGATTCAGGGCTCGGGGTCGCGGTTTCGCTGGCCGGGATCAGTTCCGGTGCGGTGCTTGTGCAGGGCACCATGAATGGAGTGGGGGAGCGCAATGGAAATGCGAACCTAACGACCATCATTCCCAATCTTGTGCTGAAAATGAAAAAGGAGCTGAGCTGCGCGGGGCAGCTCAATAAGTTGCGGGATCTCTCGCTCTTCGTCGATGAGATGGCCAACCGCGCCTCCGACATCAAGGCGCCTTTCGTGGGGGCCAGTGCCTTCGCGCACAAAGGGGGCGTTCATGCAGATGCGGCTGCTAAGGTAAAGGAGAGCTACGAGCATATTGAGCCGGAGTTGGTCGGCAACCGCACCCGTGTGCTCGTGTCTGATATGTCGGGCCGCAGTAGTGTGATGATGAAGGCGAAGGAGATCGGGGTGGATGTGGATGCCCGCTCACCGGAGCTGAAGGATTTCCTCGGTAAGCTGAAGGAGCTTGAGTTTCAGGGCTACGAGTTCGAGGCGGCGGATGCTTCCTTCAAATTACTTTTAAACCGTTATTTAAAAGGGAAGAAGGATGACTTCGAGCTGATCGGCTATCGCGTGATGGTCGGGCGTCAGAATGAGGATAACCGCACCGTCTCGGAAGCCACGGTGAAGCTTAAAATCGGCGACACGATCCACCACACGGTGGCTGAGGCGACCGGGCCGGTCGGCGCGCTTGACCATGCTCTGCGCAAGGCGATCGCGCCGGTCTTCCCGGAGATTGCCGAGGTCGAGCTGATCGACTTCAAAGTGCGGATTCTCGACAGCCAGCACGGGGCCGACGCGATCATCCGCGTGCAAATCGAGTCGACGGACGGCAAAGAGATCTGGGGCACGATTGGTGCGAGCGACAACATCATCGAGGCAGCCTGGGAGGCTCTCGTCGACTCGGTCGAGTATAAGATCTTGCTGGAGTCTTCGAAGGCGTAGCGCCATTCAAACGCCGATGTCTTTTTAGCGGCGTGTGGCACGCATGCGGCAGGTCTCTATGCGCGGCACCCGTTTTTTCCGAAGTGGTGCCGGTTGTTATGGTCGAGCGATTGCGCCGATACCTCTCCATGTTGGAATCTATTTCAGACTTGCCGGTCGAAGCGCGGCTTCGTGAGCGGGAGCGGCCCGCGGGCAGTCCCGTCATGTATCAGCGGTGGGACGAACTGCTGTTTTTGCACTGGCCGGTGGATCCGGTGCTTGTGCAAGAAGCGCTGCCGGAGGGCCTGCGGGTCGATACCTTCGAGGGGCAGGCGTGGATCGGTGTGGTGCCTTTTGAGATGCGGGACGTGCGGCCAAGAGGGCTACCCGCCGTTCCCGGAATTTCGAACTTCCCCGAGTTGAATCTCCGGACTTATGTGATCGATGCGCAGGATCGGCCGGGCGTCTGGTTCTACTCCCTCGATACGCCTCAGTCTCTGGCCAACTGGATCGCGCGCAACTTGTTTTTTCTGAATTACCGGATGGCACGGTTCCGGATTGAGGCCAAGGACGGGCAGATTCGTTACCAATCCGAGCTCAAACTCGGGGAGAGCTGGGATGAGCCGCAGCTATATGATTGGACGCGAGTTGGTGAGACCTTTGAGGCGGAGCCCGGCTCGCTGGATTTTTTTCTGGCCGAGCGATACCGCCTCTTCGCCTATAACCCGAAGAAGAAAAAGCTGCTCACGGGCCAAGTCCACCACGCGCCGTATCCCCTCCAACGGATCGAGTTGAGCGGATTTTCAAAGCGTCTATTCGGGTCGAACGGCATTGCAGAGCCAGCGGGAGCACCGCTATCCGCCCTTGGTTCGGCGGGGGTGCAGGTAGAAATCTTCCCGATGGAGCCGTGACATGGAGCGAGCCACCCACTGGTAAACCAGGATCACGTAGGAGAGTGCTTTACGCCTCGACCGTTGCGAACACCAATGCCTTCTGGTCGAGGGATAAACCCTCTCCTACACTTTACTTCAATTATATTACCAGATTAGTCAGTGATTGGTGTTATGGCGATACACACCAACTCCTCAGACTAACTTTTTCATGAAATTAATGTTCGAGGAT
>Ga0102948_1000200_pt1 | contig 22459 bp, 15 predicted proteins | sample SalPonA_A_H2O_MG_FD_78211 | JGI IMG/M metagenome (GOLD analysis project Ga0102948, IMG submission 78211) | Water microbial communities from South San Francisco under conditions of wetland restoration - Salt Pond MetaG R2A_A_H2O_MG | ecosystem: Environmental > Aquatic > Non-marine Saline and... | reverse complement strand
GATATGGTCGAGTATGCGGGAGGATTAGAGGCTGGCGTAGACCTTAACTATGCCCTACTTGCACGTACCGACTTACGCACCGACCGTCTTTATTTCGTCAAAATATCGTTAAATCAGGCGCTTAATAATCACTACGATCACAACCCAGTCCTGCAGCCTAAGGACAAAATATATTTATTCAACAAAGATATCGACCGTGCCAGCTTAATTAAAACGCCTCTAGAACGGATACAAAGAGAAACGCAGTTCGGTCAACAGGCGCCCATTGTTAATGTGAGTGGGTCGGTATTTCACCCTGGCGCTTACCCTATGGTGGCGGGTATGCGAGTTGAAGATTTATTAGAAGCCGCCGGAGGCATGAAAGAAGAAGCATACGGACTTGCCGCTACATTATCTCGCCAAGTGTTAATGGACAGTGAGTTTAGCCGCACTGACTCAAGAGCAATCAGCCTAAACAAATCTAACGCGCTATTAGATACAACCGACCTTATTCTACATCCAAACGATCACCTCATACTGCGCACGAAACCAGAGTGGGTACAAACGCCTAAATTCGTCCAGATAGAGGGGGAGATTACGTTTCCTGGAAAGTATCGCATTGATAAGCGAGAAACCCTGTGTTCACTAATGCAAAAAGTGGGTGGGTTTACCGAAGATGCTTACCTTTTTGGTACCGTTTTCCTTCGTGACAGTGTTCGAGCGAAAGAGCAACAAGCGCTCGATAGAATGTTTGACCAATTAGAGCGTTTACTTGCCGACTCTCACATATCACAAGGTGTGAATAAAGATGAGAAAATGCCAAAAGATCAACGTGCAAAAGACATCTATGATGTGCTCAAAAAAATGGCTCCGGAAAAAGCGGTGGGCCGAATGGTGGTCGATGTTAATAGTGCGGTGACACAGTGCGATGAAGCGTCTGACATTGTGCTTGAAAATGGCGATCGTATTATTGTTCCTAAGTATCAAGATGATATCAGTGTGATTGGGCAAGTCTATTTTCCCACCTCGCACAAGTATCGTTCAGACCGCGCTGCGTTGGATTACATCGGTCTTAGCGGCGGAATTAAAGAACTTGCGAAGTACGAGCATGCTTATATTGTTCAAGCCAACGGTGAAGTCATGTCGGTCCGGGCGAACACGTGGGGGTGGTTTAAGTCTCCAGCGAACGTAAAAGTCACGCCTGGCTCAACGATATTTGTGCCGCTAAGCGTTGACCGTATCAACGGAAGAGAGTCAGCAGAAAAGTGGGTAGATATTCTTTACAAAAATATCATTTCAACTGCAATGCTAGCCAATTTGCTTAATTAAGCGGGAGCCACTTATGTCAAACCGAGACGATACAACACAGCATGTCGCAGAATACGAATTGTTGCTTAAATTTACTTACCAACTCTTACGCTACAAGTTTCGTATTGCGCTTGTTGCAATCGTGGGTGCCGGAATTGTATTTGGTTTATCGTTATTACTTAACAACAAGTATTCTGCTCAGGCTACCGTTGCGATTAATATCAGCGAAGATCCCGGTGGTGTCCAACCCAATAATTATCGAGGTGCGAATACTATTGGCGTCCTAGAATATGACTTTATCATCGACGGTATTCAAGCTAATGAGCGAGAAAGACTATTAGCAAGAATGGATTCGTTTGGGTATATAAGCGCGTTTATCGTAGAGCAGGATTTGCTTCAGTATTTATATAAAGAAAATTGGAATGCCGATACCAATGAATGGATCAACGACTTTGAGCCCGATATGCGAGAAGCAGTTAAGAAATTCAAAACTGATTCGTTATATGTTTTTACCGACAAAAAGACCGATTTACTCAACATCCGTTTGACCTCTGAGTCGCCCGAATTTTCCGCAAGGCTAGCGAATGCTTTTGTGAGATCGTTCAACGAGTACTTACGCTCGCTCGACCTTGAAGAAATCACGAATAGAAGACGCTATTTAGAGCAACGTCTTAGCGAGATAAAAAATTCTGAAATTCAACGGTCTATTTTCAGGCTGTTAGAAACGCAACTTGCTGTTGAATCGCTTATTAACGCCCGTGCCAACTACCCACTGGAAGTTATTCAGCCTGCCACCGTTCCCTTATTTGAATCGTTTCCTGCGCGTAAGCAGTGGACTGCCATCACGCTTGTTCTATTGGTATTTTGCGGTGTGCTATTTGTCGTTTCAATGAACGTATTTACGGCTTTAAGACGAGATTTAAAAGATTATGCAGAAAGACATGAGCCAAAGAAACTCAACCCACCTGCGCCCACTTATTATGCTGGAGAATAAATAATGGAAAAATTAAGACAAAAAATAAGCGCATGTCGGTTCGACAATTATATATTTGGATATGCCACACTGTACTTCTTCATGGTAGCTCCGCCGCGCTCGTTTAAAATAAAAGCACGGCAACTAAAAACGCAAGGTGAATTGGCAAACCTATCTACGTCTATGATTATGGCTATTGAATTGGTCGTGCGCTTTGCCATTGTTCTGGTCATGGCAGCAAGTATAGAAGGGCTTATTGGCAATACGCTTTATGAAACAAATCGCCTAGATGTATTTTTTGGTGTGCTTATGTCGATAGGCACAATTCACAGCATCGCGTTTTACGCTATTTTTAGCAGCGCGCAGAAAAGCAGTACACTTACCTTACTGTATCGGCTTATACGTAATTCAGGTTATGCGCTGTTAAGTGGCTTTATACCTGTCATTCCTATTCTTATTGTAAAATGGGTACATCAACGGCCTCCTTTTGAAGATGGCATTGCGCTTCAAATTTACAGTGGGACAGCAGTATGCTTTTTGCTGATTGGAATAGCTGAAGCGAAAATCATGAACCGTATGCCGCTAGGCTCTACAAGATGGAACGGTGAAAAAGCCTCAAAACAAAAACAAATAAAAGAGACTGTATTGCACATTAATACATAAGATTTATCAAAAATTTGATAATCTGATACGTAGACTCACATTATCGCCATTTAGCAATGCTTTCATTTATAACAAGCACATTATTCCCTGTAATTATTTTACTCTTGTTAGGGTGGTTTTTTTTTCGTATCAAGTGGCTAAACGATGGCTTTATTGAGTCGGGCTCTACGTTGGTATTTAACGTAGCCCTTCCGGCTTTACTGTTTTTGTCCATAAGCCAATCCGACTTCTCTCAAGCGGCTAACCCTACCCTTATCGCCATCGGCTTAAGTGGTACGCTTTTCATGTGCATCATGCTAATGCTTGTTGTCCAACTTAGCGTTTCACAAAAAAGTGCAAGAGGGGTTATTGTTCAAGGCGGATTTAGAGCTAACATGGGTATTATTGGTCTTGCGTATGCGGCCAATACATACGGTCAGGACGGTTTAGCCGCCGCCTCGGTTTACATGGGCTGTGTCACCATTTTATACAATGTAATGTCTGTCGTTGTACTTAACTTCTACCAAGTGGGGTTAAGTGCGCCAATCAACCAAATAAAAGGCATTGCGAAGAACCCGCTTATTATTTCTATTATTGCGGCGCTTCCCTTTTCGTACTTCCACTGGCAGTTGCCCGAGGTCGTACTTCGTACGGGTGAATATTTTGCTCAGCTAACCCTTCCTCTCGCGCTGATTTGTACTGGAGCCTCATTACAATTCCGTTCATTTTCTAGTGATTGGTTCAACATCATGCTAGCAACGGTAAGCAAGTGTGTTATCTATCCTGCGTTATTAGTCAGTATCGCGTATCTATTTGGGATTAGAGGTATGAACTTAGGAGTAATACTCTTACTTTCTATTGCCCCTACCGCGGCAGCAAGTTACATCATGGTAAGAACGTTAGGTGGGGACCATCGACTTGCTGCTAGCATTATTGCGGTAAGCACATTGGCATCGCTTCCTATTACCGCGATAGCGTTTGGTACATTATCGGCGCTTGGGTTGGTGTAGGCCTACACGATAACGTTAAGCACTTTTTAGTCACCTTCTAAATAATGTCTAATGCACGTAATCATGGTGTCTTTGTCTATAGGTTTTGTAAGAAAATCGTTCATACCGGCCGCTAGGCACTCCGCTTTATCTTCGGCAAATGCGTTAGCCGTTAACGCAATAATAGGCGTTTTTAAATCTAACGTAGCTCGAATAGATATGGTTGCTTCAATACCACTCATTACCGGCATATTACAATCCATGAGTATTAGATCGAACGTATGTTTGATACATGCCTCAAGCGCGTCTTCTCCGTTTTTAACATGCAATATAACGAAGTTCTCTTGCTGCAAGAGCGCTTTAACAATTTCTGCGTTAATCTCGTTATCCTCTGCAAGCAGTATGCGCTTTTTCTTCTCATCTGCTTTTGGCGTTTCAGGTATGTGAGGCGAGTCGGTCAAAAGTATCTGCAAATCTTGCTCTATTTCACGCCGATTAATTGGCTTGGTGTGTGAGCGCCATATTACGTCTGTAAGTGCATGCTGGTCGTTAAGCCGCTCCAATTCTGCTGAAACAACAATGATTTTTGGCAGTACGCTGTGTTCAGCGTTTATTAGTTGCTCAATTAAGTCTAAACCACTGACATCGGGCATTGCCAAATCGACAATAATGACGTCGTAATCAAAAGGCGTGTTGTTTAGATAGTCGGTAGCGGATGAATAGCATACTCCCTCAATTTGCATAGACGCCAATATATGCGCTAAATATTCCCTGCTAGTTTGTAAATCGTCTATAACAGCACAGCTAATATTCGCCTTCGACTGAACAGACATTGGCGGTAGGCGGGCCTCTTGTGCATTCATAGTAAACGAAAAGGTCGTCCCTTTCCCCACCACTGAGTGTACATTTATATCGCCCCCCATCAGCAACGCAAGCTGTTTTGCTATGCTTAAACCAAGCCCGGTTCCGCCGAACTTGCGCGTTGTGGTTTGATCGGCTTGTTCAAATTTTTGAAATATCTTACCGATGATATCTTCTTCCATACCAATACCGGTATCGATAACATCAAACGTAAGTAAAAGTGAATCGCCTGACATGGTGTGGCTGACATGCAATGAAACGCTGCCAGATGAGGTAAACTTAATCGCATTGCTCAGCAGGTTATGCAGAATTTGTGAAATACGAGTGACGTCACCTTCAATAATGGGTGGGAGGCTAGGCGCTTTGTGGTAATGAAATTCAAGCCCTTTCTTATGACAAAAAACGCGTTGCAACGTCACCACATCATCTAACACTTGAAGTAGATCGACAGGCACTTTTTCTATTTGTATTTTGTTTGCTTCAATCTTTGAGATATCGAGAATATCGTTGATAAGAGACAGTAGCTGCCTCCCTGAACTCTTCGCTTTTTTAAGGTAGATATTACTTTTGCTAGGCATATCGATAGCAAGTTCAATCATACCGAAGAGGCCGTTCATTGGTGTTCGCAGTTCATGACTCATGCTAGACAGAAAATCAGACTTTGCTTCACTCGCCCGCTTTGCTTTTTCTGCTTCTTCCAAGGCCTGGTTTTTCAATTTGGTAAGGCGGGCGAATGCGTGACGTATTTGTCTATCCATTGGCGTGAAAACGAATACCGCTTCAATGATGAGAAGTAGTAGCGTTATCAACCATAGATAAAGCGTAAAATTCGCGGCGTTCTTTACACGAGCGTTAGCCTCGTTCTCAAATAACGTTACTGCCATATCTAAGTGCTGAAGAAGCTGCGTTGAACTTGCAATTATTGAAGATGAAGCGGCACCTTGTGCTGTTTCTATCATAGATGATGTTACGGAGCACGATGCATTAGCTGCGCTGGCAAGCCTTGCTCTTCCGCTTTTTACGTAGGCTGTTACGTTGTTATCAAGCTGTACATCGCCAAAGTACAAATCTTTATGCGCAGCCGACAAATTATCAAGGGCAATAAGCTTTTTATGATTACTTTCGAATTTGTCTAGTGAGGAAGCTAGATAGCTTTTGGCCTGCGTGCTTTTGCACAAACTGGTAGCTGAGATTAACAGGGCAATTCTTTGAGAAAGCATTCGCTGCTCACCAGCCATATTGATTAGTTCAGCATCTTGGCGCTGCTCCTTCAATAAATCAGTGATAATAAAAAAGGAAAGTGTCACTACGGTAGCAGTAAGCAGTAGGGCAAAGATGTACTGAGACTTTATGGTCATTAGAGTCACACGTCGCGAACCTTAACCCGTAATGTAATAGACACTATGATGAAGAGCAATCCTTTTACCAAATACCTGCAATGGCAGAATTATTCTGCCATATCAACGTTACCTACCCAAGATAAAGCATTACGGTCAACCAACGCGGCCACCACACTTTTTTTAAGTCTGCTCGTTTAATCAGTGCACGTGTGTCTTTTGCAGTTTGTCCCCTCTTCGTTGCTTTTTAGGCGATTTCCTAAACAAGTAAAAATACAGGCCAGTTATGGCAAGCAACACAGGGCTTAACCCCAACAGGCACCACAGTATTTTACTGGGCAAGCCTGCAAAATACCCAAAGTGCAATTTTCTAAACATATCAACAAACACTGCCCAGCCCGACTCTTCTCTTACATCAAAGATAGCTAATACTTCGCCAGAGTCGCGATTATAGGTAACCACCGAAGAATACTCGCTCGAAAGATACGGTTTTCCAGGCACTTCGCCAAACACACTTATGTGAGCTTCAGGCTCATAAGGAAAGGTTAGATAAGTGGGCCGGTGACCATCAATGGCATTAGACGCCCCATAAACCAATTGTTGAAAATTAAGAGTAGGGCTATAAATGGCTTCGGTAACATAAGCATGATCGTCGCCATGCTCTAAGGTTTCGTGTATCACTTCAGAGGCATTCCAATAGCCCCCGGTAAACGCCAAAATAAGCAGCACCGGCGATGAGAGTATGCCTATTAGTTTATGCACATCACTAAAAAAGATGCGCCTGGCCGCATGCACGCGCAGGGTGAACAGTTTAGTCCAAAACTTGCGATGTAATACAATGCCAGTGATGCCAAGCACTAACAGCATAAGCGAAAACACAAACCCGAGTAATGTACCTACCACGCCCATCAAAAAGGTATAGTGTAGCGACAGTAGCCAGTCGGTAACATCATGGGTTACAGGCACCGGAGTAGATAGCAGCGTCGACGAATACTGATCGACATACAGCTTATACCATTCGCCTTCAGACTTACTAATTAGGTACGCCGCGTCGCTGCGCTGCTTGTTATCAAATAGCTCCCAACTTCCCAATACATAACCGGGATGCGTGGCTTCTACTTTACTGATTAGCTGATTTAAGTTTTCACGAGGCTGGCCTTGTGCTGCCTGTACGCTCATGTGCGTGGGCATTAACCACGTATCAATTTCTGGCTTAAACACCAAAATGCTGCCGGTAATTGAGATAACAAAGAGCGGCACCATTGCAATGAGCGCCGTTATGGAATGCCACTTAAACAGAGTTTTGCGCATGTTTATCTTCCATTTTTAACCCGTGCACTCCAGTTGGGGCGCACGGTAAACCGTTATACCGCTACAGCGACCAGGTTGCGCTTAACATGTAGCTTGCTGGCGCACCGTAAAAACCTTGAGCCCAGTACAAGCTATTGATGTACTTTTCGTCTGTAATATTGTTGGCGTTTAAGGCAACCGAGAAGTTGTCAGACACGCGGTATCTGGCCATCAAATCAATAATGGTGTAGGCATCTTGGCGTGTAGTAATCGTATCGCCCGCGTTTGTAAACCCTTCACCCACAACCCCCTGCACACGTGACGTGTCGTCTTGCCAACGCGCATTTACACCTAAAGACAGGTTGTAGAAACGTGCTGGGGTGTAGGTGGCAGCAAACTTAAGCAGCCGCTCTGGCGTGTAGTCGGCCACCAGCTCGTTGCCATCAATGGTGAAATCGGTATAACCAATACTGGTTTGTAGGCCAGGTAATAGCTCGCCAGCTACTTCAAACTCATAACCGCTAGACTCTATTCCGGTAGCGCCAATAAAACGCTGTTCGCCTGGCGGTAAGTCGGCTGTTGCTGGGTCGGGTATGGCCAAATTTTCTTGCGCTATGTCGAAGTAAGCGACTGTGGCAATAAGGCGCTCTTCAAAAAACTCGCTTTTAAAGCCCACTTCTTTACTCTCGCCCACAATGGGCGCTAGGGTGTTGTTGTTAATATCTAGCTCGGTTTGAGACAGGAACGTTTCTGTGTAGCTGGCATAAGCAGAAATGGAATCGTTAAGCGCATACACTACGCCAACATAAGGGATAAATTCGCTGTCTTGTGCGTCTTGCGCTACATCGTAAGACATGCCGCTGGTATCCCATCTGTTCTGGCGGCCGCCCGCGGTAACGTGCAAGTCATCAGACAAACTAAAGCGCGTAGTGAAATACACTGCAGACTGCTCGGTATCAACATCGGCGCCCGTAAGCCCATCTACAAGGGTAGGAATGGGTGCATTGCCATCCCACGTTTCAAGAGGCGGCATTGCAGGGAAACCATTGCCCGTTGTAAAATCGTACAACGACATATCTTCAAAGGTCATAGAGGCATGGTTAACCCCTATTACAAACTCATGCGAGCGACCAAAAAGATTGAAATCACCAGTAAGGTATACGTCAATTAAATCGGTTTCTTCGTCGTGATCATATTCGCTGGCGTAACCGGTTAGGCCAAGGCCCGTCTCGCGATTTGGCGTGCCAAACACATAAAATAGTTCAGAGTCTTCATCGGTAACTTTACGAGAGTAAGTAGCGCGCATGTACCAGTTGTTGGCAAACACATGATCAAGCTCTATCAAGGTGTTGTGTTTTTCAACATCCCAATAAGCCCAATCGGCTGAGGTGTTGGTAGATACATCAAAGTTAGTGGCTGTGCCATCTGAATAAAACAGCGGGTTGGCGCCCCAGTTATTTCCGTCGGCATTGTTGGTGTGATACGAGTGGCTTACCGAGAGCGTGGTACTATCTGAAATATTGTACTCTGCAAACAAATACGCTACTTGGCGCTCTTGCTCGTAGCGGTCGAGATAAGACGCTTGCGACTGAGATACCGCTACGCCGCGGATACCAAAATCTTCATTTACGCGATACGTACCGTCTACTTCAATACGGCGGTTGTCCCAGCTGCCAACTAAGCCTTGTACGGTTAGTCCATTTTGCATGCCTGGGCGTTTACGAATAAAGTTAACCGTAGCAGACGGATTGCCCACACCGGTCATTAACCCGTTTGCACCGCGAATAATTTCAATGCGATCGTAAATAGCTGAGTCTTCATCGCCGTGGTTGTTGCCTCGAATTAGCGGCAGGCCAATACCATCAACCTGAAAGTTATTAATGTCGAAACCACGTGCACTGTAATAGGTACGGCTAGTCTCTACTCGCTGCACGTTAACGCCGGTGGCGGTATCGAGCACATCGTTAATGCCATTTAGCTGATAGTCGTCGAACTGTGCACTGGTAATAACCGATACCGATTGAGGAATGTCTTTAATGGGTAAGTTAATGCGCGACGCACCGCTGGCTTTGTGTGCACCATACCCTTCAATGTAAGAGCCTTTTACTTCAATATTTTCTATTTCAGAGCTGTCGATATCAGAGCCGTCAATTTCAGAGCTTGTTTCAGCAAATGCTGAGTGCGTTGTTGCTGATAATATTGCTAATGTAATAAGTGACCATTTCATAAAAAACCATTTCTATCGTGTGATTGTGTCTAAGGCGGTAGCATTCTACCTACTCAACAAATAATGTAAATAGCAATAGTTATCATTTGCATGTGTGTTTGCACTTATTTCGGTTAATAAGGAGTAAACGGAAAGAAAAGATGAAGGTTTGTAAGCGTGAACGACTAAAGATGAAAACGCCGCTGTGAAAGAAATATACGTTTACAGACGCCCATACACAGCGACCTAGTACAGCGTTGATAATTCATACCGACGACGTTGCCGTAGATGGCGCAGTCAGTTGTTAATCCTATGCGCTTACAATACAGCCATAACGTTTTGAGAAGGTGCAACAAACAGGGGGTTATAAATTAAGGAACGCTACGAGTGACTTGACGCAATATGGTTACTTGCAATGACCGGGATTGTTGACACATCGCACTGGCTTAGTGTGATTTGAGGGGGGGCCATTTGAATACCAAATGGTGCAGCACGGCTTAAGACTTCCATACCTAAAATGTTGTGTTGGTTTTTCATTACCGCCACACTCACGTTTTCAAAATGACATTCGTCGCTTAATGACAGTAGCGGTATGGTATATAACTTTACTTTTTGTTTGCTACCATTGGCAAGCTTCGCAATGATCACTCCACTTTCCTTTACTGTCTGCTTGGCCTTTAATGCCTCAAACGTTTCACGACTTAGGACCGTGAGCGATGACCCCGTATCTATCAAATACCGAGCGTGTTTTTGCTGACTACCAGAGCTCTGTAAATAAAGGGTGCCGCCGTCGCTGCTTTCCAGCAAAAACGCATTGGCCTGCACTACTCGACTGTTAGCGAGCAAGAGAAGAAACGTAATGAACAGAAGTGTGAAATGGCGCATAGCGTATCTCTGTTATAACGAGGAATAGTACGTCGACCACAGCACTGCATTGTTAGTAGGCATTCGAACGTAATATCCAACCAGTAGTACGAGAGAACAAAGCAATATAAACGCCAAACATTAACCTTTTGATTTAATATAGCATTTTTTATTCTCGCGCCTTCTAGGTGCACCACCAAGGTACTACGCAGCACTACAATAGTGCAGTACGTGTGAGTGGTTACCAAAAATATTTTACTATACTCTAAATGTGATAGGTAATGACTATCACGAGAAACCGTTAATAATTTTTGAACAAAGCGTAAAATTAAGCCGTAGTAAATACGGTATAAACAAGTAAATTAAGGACACGTTATGAAGAAAATGATACTGCCTTTGATACTCGCGTCATCGGTTTCAATGACCTTATTTTCAGCCAACGCCATATCGGCGACTAACGATAGCGCCACAACAAAAAAATTAATGGTTGTAGAACGTAGTGGTAAACCTCCGTTCAAGCGCACCTTTGTGAATGCCAACGAAGTGGACGTCGCGCAGTTTGAAACCATGAGTGAAGCGCTTCCCTGCGAAAAGAGAGTATCGGTAACGATGCGAGGTAAACCACCCTATAAGCGGTCTGTTGAATGTGTGCCTGTCGTTAATATGGCGCAGTTTGAACAAACTGACGAGACGCGCTCAACCGCGTTTAGAGGTAGCCCCCCTTTCAAACGTCATTGATTACAAATAGGTTGCTTGGGCGGGAAGGAATTCACGCCTAAGCAAATGTCATGGCCTACATGCTGTTGGCTGCCCCACATCGCTTTTTTACAAACCTTTGCGCATTTAATTAGTGATAAAAAACATAATAAACATTACCTTATAGAAAATGATAACAAGGAAATGTTGTGCGTAGACCTATCCGTTTCAAACTTCTCTACTTACTTACAGCCATATCAACGTATATCGCAGGGTTCCTGCTTCTGCCAGACACCATTGAATCGTCACGAGACACGTTTATCTCAGGCGCTTTTCTTATCGCCTATTTCGGTATTTTACCTTCTCTGTTTTGGTATTGTGTCATAAAGGTTGGCGAGCAGAAAACCTGGAAAATTATTATTCCGTTAAGTGTAGCTAGTGTAGTAGCGCGCTACTCTATGCCCCTTTCTCTCGCTGCCTATTTTGAGTTTCTTAGTTGGGCCCGCTACCCTATCATTGCTATTTTGCTCATCATCGAGTTTGCCGTTATCTATCATGTTATTTCGATGCTTTGGAAGTTACGAAAAATCACTGGCGACCCTCGGGTCAATACGTTGATTAATAACATAGATAACGATGAGAAAAAGCGAGAACTAGCCTTTATGATGGCCAGTGAGCCAGCAAGTTGGTACTACGCTATTCCTAGATTCTCTAGAAAACATACACCAGCAATATCGAACCTAACATTGCATAGCGCATCGCGATGGCATATTGCTTTGGTCGTGGTATGTCTAATCACTATAACCACTATTAGCTATACATTACTTATGCAGTGGAGCGAACTGGCGGCTATTATCGTATCGACGTTGATTGGTTATGGCATTATTTCTCTTATCGCTAGCCATCGAATAAGCAGGCACTATTCGGTATATATTCATGATAATCACCTTGTGTTGAATGCCACCTTTTTTAATTTACTGTTAGCGCCGCTGTCACAAATAAAAGCATGTGAGACAGGCACATGGCAATGCGAGGAAGAGCAGGTGAAGATAGGACGGGGTAAACAAGCCAATATCAAGCTGACATTTTCTAAACCTGTAATGTGGTTCACTATGATGGGCATATTTAACGAGCAACTTGATGAAGTGTTTTTATCCGTTGATAACCCGAACACCCTGGCAGCAGCGCTTCAAACGTCTCACGTAAGCCCCCCCTAGATAGGGGTAAAATAAAAAGCCGACACATCGTCGGCTTTTTTTACGCTATTGTTAACGCCCCAAAATACCGCGGGCTATCACTTCCTTCATAATCTCAGAGCTGCCCGCATAAATAGTTTGCACTCGTGCATCTCGATAAAATCGAGAAATAGGATACTCGTCGGTATAGCCGTAACCACCAAACAGCTGCAAGCACTCATTCACCATTTTCAACTGCATTTCCGTCGCCGCTAATTTAAGCATTGCGGCATCTGTTACGGTCATTTCTTCACGACTAAACTTATCCATGTGCTTTTCTAACAACGCTCTACACATCTCTAATTCAGTCTGGCATTCTGCTAATTTAAAGCGCGTATTCTGAAACTGACTTACTGTTTGCCCAAATGCTTTACGTTGGGTAACGTAATCAACGGTGAGATCTAATGCACCTTGCGCATGTCCAATCGCTTGCACAGCACAGCCTAATCGCTCTCGCGGTAGTTCTTGCATTAAATACACGAACCCTTTTCCTTCTTCACCAAGCAATGCATTTGCTGGAACGCGCACGTTGTCGAAGAATAGCTCACCCGTATCACTGCTATGTTGTCCAATTTTGTGAATGGGCTTTCCGGTAGAAAAACCTGGCAAACTGGTGTCGACAAGGAATAACGATACGCCCTTAGCACCCGCTTTAGGATCGGTTTTAGCGCACACAATAATCATGTCTGCCATGGTGCCGTTAGTAATAAACACCTTCGAGCCGTTTAAAATATAACTATCACCGTCTTTAACCGCTTGCGTTTTCATACCGGCCACATCACTTCCCGCATTAGGCTCAGTCATTGCAAGTGCGGTTAACACCTCTCCTGTTACCATTTTAGGTAGCCAGTAATCTTTCTGCTCTTCAGTACCGATATTCAGAACATACGGCGCCACAATGTTAGCGTGAATGTTGTACCCTGTTGCCAAGCTATGAAGCCCAAGTCGACACATCTCTTCTTGAATCATTTGGCACACATCGAAGCTTGTGGCTGCTGCACCGTATTTTTCTGGCATATCAACGAGTAACATTCCCGCTTGCCCCATGGTATGCCACACGTCGCGTGGCATGTGATGATCGTCTTCCCATTGCATATAATGGGGTAAGATTTCCTGCTCGATAAATCGTAATACCATGTCTTTGAACATAGTAAGTTCTTCATTAACCAAAGCATTGTTTGCAGACATCACGGTTCCTCTTAAAACATTTGCGCTGAACTCACAGGTGAATTCATAAGAATATAACGACAGAACAGTCACAATGACGTATTAGCAACGGCGTCACCGACTGCAATTTCACAAAAAATTTACATTGTAGCAAGTGTAGAACAAGGGCTTGTGAGGTTCGAATGATGTTTTTCTAGTGTTCTGAATCACTGAAAGTTATTGATCTTTTCGGCCGCATAATTTTTAAGGCCAAGTGGTGTAATGGCGAATGTTTTCAGCACAAACCTTACTTTGTGATAAGGCACCGCGCAGACGGGCAACGCATTGGCCGTCTGCGAAAGCGCGATGTTAAGTGAGCAGTGGTGGCAACCCGTCCTATTGTAGCGAGGTGAGACATATAAAACGGCTACCCGAAGGGATTATCAATAGCGTAGCTTGGCTCGGTAAACCAGCGAGCCCCGTCGCTTGTCATATAAAAATGATCCTCTAAGCGAATCCCAAATTCATTAGGCACTACGATCATTGGCTCGTTACTGAAACACATTCCAGTGGCTAACGGGTGTGGATTGTTCTTCACTAAATACGGCCATTCGTGGATGTCCATACCTATCCCATGACCTGTTCTATGAGGTAGGCCAGGCAACGCATAGTCTGGCCCAAGGCCATCATTTTCTAGGCTTTTGCGAGCAGCGGCATCAATATCTCCGCACGACACACCTAGCCTTGCTGCATTAAATGCGGCAAGTTGTGCACGCTTTTCACTCTGCCAGAGTGCCACTTGCCTATCGGTTGCCTGACCGTAACAATAGGTACGTGTGATGTCTGAGAGATAACCATGCAGTTTGCATCCAGTATCAATCAGCACCATATCGTTTTCTTTAAGTATTTGTGGGTCTTTTACACCATGAGGGTAAGAAGTGGCTTTCCCAAATAGAACAATACAAAAATAGCTGCCGCTGGCACCGACTTTGCGATGCGCGTCATCGATAAAAGCGTCGACTTCTGTTGTGGTTATGCCCGTATACAGCATACTTGCTGTCGCTTTGTGTACTGCAAGCGTCATGTCCATAGCACGTTGGATTAGCGCTAATTCGTGTTCTGACTTATGCATTCTGCAATGTGCAGTTACGTCTGCACCATTAACGAGCTGGGTAGTTGTACCGAGCGCTTTATTAAACCCATCAACAATGAAAAAGGCAGTGGATTCGTCAACACCTATCTTATCTCCACCAGCCGAGTGTAGCGTAGGGAGTAAAGAGGCAAACAATGCATAAGGGCTTTCGTGCTCTTCCCACCCTTTGATGTCGCCTGCTATTACCTTTCGTTCGTTAAGCGAGTCAATCTCAAACGTCGGCGCAATATACACAACGTTACCTTCGGCAGGCAACACTGCCCCAACTAGTCGCTCGCTTGCATACCAGTGCATTCCGGTAAAATATGCGAGGTTAGTGCCCGCGTTAAGATACAACGCGCCGATACCATGCTGGCGCATATACCGTTGTGCTTTAGCAATTCTCGCCTCATATTCAGCGACCTGAGTAGGCGAAATGCCTCCCGTCATGTCCGAAAGGCTATCCAATGCCTCTTTCGCTGTTTTACCACCTATGCCCCTGTTCATTGCACCACCTAAACCCTTTAATTTTGCGCCACTTTACAAGAAACAGTTAAAAAGTCGAGTTCCCCCCGTTACTATCCCTTTCGTTGCCGTAAACATTTACGGTTTCACTACGGGAACAAGAGAACTAGCAGAAGGAACTTCCCTACAAGCGACTTGATTGCGCCCCATCGCTTTGGCTTCATACAGCGCCTCGTCGGCAAGAGAAATTAAGCTATCAATACCACAATCAATTGGAAAGGCGCTGGCAACGCCAATACTCGCGGTAATCGTTATCTTCTCATCAAAAGTTGCATCTTCGACGCATCTGCGTAATACCTCTGCAAACAGCTTCGCTTGCACCGCGTCAGTATTTGGAAGAAACAGCAAAAACTCTTCTCCTCCCCATCGAATGGCAACATCAGACGTTCTGATCCTGGCTTTTATTTCCGCCGCTATGGTTTCTAGCACGTTGTCACCCACACCGTGGCCGTATTCATCATTAATTTTCTTGAACCAATCCAAGTCGACCAATACAACGCTTACGTGCTCATTTTTGCGTTTCGCCATCGCCCAAATTGGCGTTATTAAGTCGGTGTACGCCCGACGGTTGTACAAGTTCGTGAGTGGATCAAGTCTTGCAATAGATTCAGCGCTTCTTCGCGCTTCTTCAACCAATTTAAAACTGGTACCCAACGATACAGACAAAAGCGACATTTCACACAGCATGCCTATCTCTATGCCTCTGAACGCCCATTGTGAGTAGGGAATTACTCCCCACGTCGCTAAACTAGATACCGTCGCGCCACCCGTTCCCATTATGATGGCGGGTAGAAAAAATTTTGCAATTGGGTTCCCTTTACGTAAAGCGGCAACACCAATCAATAACATCCAAATGGCAAGCGTGGTTAGCACAATAAGCTGGCTCATAATCGCAAACGACTGATTTCTCGTTATTATAATAACGATTGCGAGCGACATAAGACCGGCATATATAAACTTTCTTCTGTTATACAAGTTAGGTAAAAAAACACGCGCATTTAAAAACGAAATGGTGAACGTGGTCGCCGACACTAAGTAGCAAAACATGAGCATGGGCATAAGCCATTGCTGCAACAAGACAGAGGAAGACCACAACAACCAATACCCGTGACCGGTATAGACAAAGTTAAACGATGTAAACGCGAGGAGGTAAAGAGAGTAATAAAGATAGCGACGCTCTTTTAACGATATAAATAGAACGACGTTGTATAAGAATAAAATAAGAAGCGAACCATAAAGCGCACCGTAAAAGTATGCATTCTGTAAAGATTCAGCCTTTACCGCTTCTTCAGACCCTACATATATTGGAAAGGTCATGGGGTCTTCTGATTTAAACCTAAACAGCACCACCGTGTTACCTATTAATAGGTCATATTTCACAGACGGCATACGCGTATCGCGCTCACGCATAGAAAACACCGTTTTGTCACCTAACGATGCGCTGAGTTGACGTTGCCCATCGTGAAAAATATATACATCAATTTCATCAAGCCACGCATTATCTATAGTTATAATTTGCGATATGCCTGCACGATGCGTGATAACAGGCAAGGCTGCCCACACTTCCTTATCAGTGAAGCCGAAGCTAACTCTACCATCTGTATTTGGAAGAAAATGTCCGGCACGATAAGCGCGTAGTGCATCGTCGGGGGTAGAAAAAGCGCTATTAGGTGCGTGTAACGATAACGCATCGTTCACTAACTGATAATCGCTAAAGACGTTTCGCTCGTTTGCCACGAGAGCGCTCGAAAAGCCCCCTCCAATGAGAAGAAGAGCAGCAATAAGCCAGCGATAAAAGACCTTAACCACGCAATGCCTCTTTTTATTATAGTTATTGCACACACCGATTTATGTGGCGTTACTTGAACAGTCTGCACCGTTCGAATCACTTCATTTCAACGATAGTTTTGATGCTAATTGTTAGCATGGCCGTGCATACGAAAGGACTTATATATGAGTGTAAGCTAAGTTTCCATCTATGCAAAAACATTTACATAGATGCAATAAAATACAGAGATAGAAACACTTTTGCCTAACGGTAATTGTTATGACATATTAACGAAATAAAAATAATAATAACGCCATGGTTTCTATGCAAGTTCGCCGCAAACTCTATACTTTTGTCACTTTTTTCACCCTTATTGCATCTTCGTTTAGCACGCAGGCAATCACTATCATTGAAACGACACCCGTCCATTTTGGTTCAGTATTTGGCCAACTTGGTTTTCAATGTGTAATGAGCCAGTTTGGTGAAGTAGGGGGAGATTGTGATGCAACGGATGCAAACATTACTCGTGGCACAATTATCGTCACCAACCTTCCGCGAAAAGCCACTGTTGAAGTGGTCATTACTAGTTCGCCTAATGCATCGCTTGACTATGCCCCGACAGCTATATTGGCGGGCGCCAAAGGGGGAACCGTCCCCCTTACGCCCAATCAGCCGGTTTTACTTGAAGTAAAAGGAAATGGCTCCGACTTTACCATCGACATTTTTGGCACACTATCTATCAATGATGACTTGCGTACCTCTCAACCCTACACCGTTGATTACACTATTCAAGTCAACGCGCTGTAGTAAAAACAAGGGGAAGTAAGCGTAAAACGTTAAATCTCCATTTACCTGCGATTAACGTTTGTAAGTGCGGTGTTTATTCGCGTTTCCTTTGCGCATAATTACCGAAAATTTTAAAACAATAAGAATTTGTAATGCCATTTTTCTCTGTCCACTCCTCATGTAACCGTCTTCGCTTATTTTTTTTGATGTGTTTAAGTATGCTGTCGATGTCGTCTTATGGTGCTAACGGCATTATTTTAACTGAAGACGAAACGCCTATTGTTATTCCAAACCTTCACGGTGACATCAATGTCGATGGTAATATTGATGAAGCAGTGTGGCAGTCGGCCGCACTTATCTCGCTTGATTACATTACTCGGCCATTTGAAAACACGACACCACCTGTAACGACCACCGCCCGTATTTTCGAAAACGGTAATATGCTTTATATCGGTTTTAGTGCACAAGACAATGACCCCGATGCAATTCGTGCTTTGTTTCGCGACAGAGACCAGGTGTGGGATAACGACTTAGTAGGAATAAAACTAGATACCTTCGGCGATAGCCGCTTGTCCTACCAATTTTTTGTAAACCCTAATGGTATTCAAATAGACGCTATTGAAAATGAAATGACGCGAACAGAAAGCGCTAGCTGGAACGCCATTTGGGATTCAGGCGCGGTGATCACTAAAAACGGCTATAACGTAGAGATTGCACTGCCCTTTCGTATTATGAATTTTCTTGATAGCGACGGGCCTAAACAATGGCGCGCTGAATTAGTTAGATTCTATCCACGAGAAAATAACTTACGCATATCAAACCGTAAAGTCGATAGAGATAATGCCTGTACGCTTTGCCAGATGGGACAAATAGAAGGTTTCGCCAAAGCGAAACAAGGCAAAAACCTAACCATTGTGCCTTATGCCGTTGTGTCAGGGTCTCGAAGTCGTTCCATCGCGAGAACAGACGACTGGCAATCTGCTGATAATCAAGAGGTAGGGGCTGATATTAACTGGGGGATCACCTCAGACATGATGCTTCAAGCCACTATCAACCCCGACTTTTCACAAGTTGAAGCCGATGCTGGCCAACTCGCTATTAACAACCCTTTTGCGTTATTTTTTCCCGAACGGCGACCGTTCTTCTTAGAGAATGCTGACTTTTTTAGCACGCAACATGACCTTGTATATACCCGTAATTTAGGCGCGCCTGATGTGGGTACAAAGCTAACAGGCAGAATAGATAATCACACGTTCGGGTTACTTGTTGCTAATGACGAAGACACGACATTCTTAGTACCGGGGAACCTTGGCTCTCGCGTCGCGCGATTAGGAAAAGAAAGTCATAACATTGCCGCGCGATATCGCTTCGATGTGTCAGATGCATTGTCGTTTGGCACAATACTGACCGGTAGAAAAGCCGATGATTATAACAATGTTGTCACCGGCATCGACTCCCGCTACCAGATAACGCCAACAGATACGCTGCGAGTACAAGTGCTTACCTCAGAAACACAGTACCCAGACACCCTCTTTCAGCGATTTTGCGACCAAGATTGTACACAACGTGATAATTACAGCGAGAGCGCTCTTAGAACCCAATCGTCGTCTCCACGTAACGGCGTAAGTTATGTTGTCGACTATCGCCATGAAGAAAGAGAGTGGTTTTTTCTTGCCAATAGAAAGAGTACACAAGCTGACTTTCGCGCAGACCTTGGGTTTGAAAGCACAGTAGATAGGCACAAAAGCGTTATTGGCGGTGGATACATATGGTGGCAAGAGAACGACTGGTGGAACCGCTTTGAATTTAGCGGCGACTGGGATATCACCCATAACGACGATGGCGAATTAATTGAGCGGGAAGTGCAAGCGCAGCTTGAACTTAACGCGGCTTATCAGTCGTTTATGAGTCTTCAGTGGGTAAAGCGAGATACCGTAGGACTGCGGGCAGATCGCTCTTCATTGGCTATTGACGGAAACACCACACGATTCATAGAGGAACAAGTGTCCCTCTATGCGGAAACTCGCCCTAACAAGACGTTGTATTTGGAGAACTTTGTTCGATACGGTGACAGAATAGATTTACTTAATAATCGACTAGGGAAACAACTGTTAATACAACCCCAGCTTACGATGAATTTAGGTAATCATTTTCAGGCCACCATAAATCACGAATACAATAATATTGACGTTAACAATGCTACACTTTTCACCGCCAACCTTACGGATTTACGCCTTAGTTATCAGTTTTCTGCTAAGCAGTTTTTACGCCTTGCATTAGTGTATTCAGACGTAAAGCGTAATAAGGAAAATTATCTATTTGACGTTCGAGAAAGAGACAGAAATCTCGGTACACAATTGGTATATTCTTATATGATTAACCCGTTGTCTCGACTTTTTGTGGGTTATGGTGATGCCGCGATCGCTAACGATAACTTTCCTGGATTAAGGCGGTTTGAGCAAACTATTTTTGCGAAGTTCAGCTATGCCTGGCTGTACTAACACCGCGAGGTAAGATATTTAATGCTTATTTACCGTGCAGCCATCAGGTTTAATGGAATCCGCAGTGTACAATATAATAAATGGATGCCCTTTTATGAATCGCTTTTTTAACATCGTTAGACACCTTACGGTATTTAGCTACCTTACTCTATCACTACTTTTTGCGCCTTTTTGTTCAGCCAGTGCAGAGAATACCCCTGACACCGACGTAATCTATCAATACATACCCGAAGAAAATGCTGTAGCGGCATTATTCGACTCAAGGCAACACGCCATTGAGAATAATAAGCGCTTATTGGTTGTGTTAGGCGCACAGTGGTGCCACGACAGCCGAGGTCTGGCAGCACAGTTTTCTTCCGAACCAATGCAAGAAATTATTCAAAATAACTATGAAGTAAAGTTTATTGATGTAGGGTTATTAGAAGATAGACGCGCAATCACAACACAGTTCAACTACCCAACCTACTATGCAACACCGACGGTAATGGTAATAGACCCACAAACCAATACGCTTTTAAACGCAGACTCTATGGATAAATGGGCATTTGCAGATAGTGTCCCGCCTGAAGATTACGTTGATTATTTTGGGGCATTTCAGAACAGGGCTGCAAGCAAACGAAGCGCGTTAACACAGTATGATGTTGCGAACGCGAAACGACTGCAAAACGCCTATGATATTTTGGGCCCAATGCTCGGGCAAGATATTGCAGGAAATGCGCCTGACGGTTTCTATGACTTGTGGAAAGAAGTAAGAACTTATCGAATCAGTCTCCAAAAATCGTTAGCCAAGCAAGCGGCAACATATTCTGAGGATGATGGTAATAATCGGGAAGCGTATGGCCCGTTCAGCTGGGAAAAATGAATAAAAAAAGCACACCATTGAGTGTGCTTTTTTGTTTTTTAATCAGCGTATTCGCTAGCTTGGGTTGGCTGAATTTACGCTTGCTCCTCGACGGGGCTGAGGAGAGCGTCGTCTTCTCGGTGCTTTTCCATCACCGGCGCCACTGCGTGCTTTTTTCTCGCCCGACGGCCCATTTTGCTGAAACGATTTAGGCTTCTTTGGCTTTTTCGGCTTTTTAGGGCTTGAAAGCACTGTGTCTGGCACTTTCACTTGCGGAGCGAACCCTTCTAAAGGCGTTCTAGGAAGCAGCTTTTGAATGAGCGTTTCAATGTCTTTTAATTGCTGAAGTTCATCAATACTAACAAAAGACCAAGCTTGTCCGCTTGCACCCGCGCGGCCAGTACGTCCAATTCTATGTACATAGTCAGCAGGCGTATTGGGCAAATCTAAGTTAACTACCGTGGGCAGTTCACTAATATCGATACCTCGTGCGGCGATATCGGTGGCGACAAGCACGTGAATTTTTCCGCTTTTAAACTCAGACAACGCCTTGGTGCGTGCGCCTTGGCTTTTGTTTCCGTGAATAGCAGCGCTTGGGATATTTGCTTTACCCAGTTTTTCGGCAATTCTATTTGCACCATGTTTAGTGCGACTAAACACCAATAACTGTTTCCATTTCTGTTGTTTTATAAGGCTAATCAGCGCGCTGGTTTTTTTAGATTTATCAACGGGAACTAGATATTGCTGAACGCTCTCTACTGTTGTGTTAGCAGGCGCCGTCGAGATTTTTTCTGGGTTATTCGTAATTGTCTGGGCAAGCTCGGTAATCTCTTCAGAAAACGTTGCAGAGAACAATAGCGTTTGTCGCTGAGTTGGCAGCAACTTCAATATGCGTTTAATGTCGTGTATGAAGCCCATATCGAGCATGCGGTCTGCTTCATCTAACACCAAGGTTTCCAGTTGTTGAAATTTAACCGCATTTTGCTGGTATAAATCAAGCAAACGCCCAGGGGTAGCAATAAGTACGTCAATACCACCACGAAGCTGTTTCATTTGTGGGTTAATACCTACTCCACCAAATACCACAGCAGTTTTTAACGGTAAAAATTCACTAAACTGACGAATACTTTCTTCTACTTGCGCCGCTAACTCTCTTGTTGGCGTAAGGATAAGTGCGCGAACACTATTTGGTTTGGCTTTTTGTCCACCAATAAGATTGTGAAGTAACGGTAATCCGAAGCCAGCGGTTTTACCCGTGCCGGTTTGCGCTGCCGCCAAAATATCTTTACCGTCAAGAATAACGGGGATCGCTTTCTCTTGAATGGGTGAAGGTAGAGTATAGCCTTGCTTATCAACCGCTTTCATTAAAGCAGCGTCTAG
>Ga0102948_1000199_pt1 | contig 22463 bp, 22 predicted proteins | sample SalPonA_A_H2O_MG_FD_78211 | JGI IMG/M metagenome (GOLD analysis project Ga0102948, IMG submission 78211) | Water microbial communities from South San Francisco under conditions of wetland restoration - Salt Pond MetaG R2A_A_H2O_MG | ecosystem: Environmental > Aquatic > Non-marine Saline and... | reverse complement strand
TACCTTGCTCTAATGGCGGAAGCTTTCATGGGCTATCTGCTGCCTTGGGGGCAGATGTCTTACTGGGGTGCGCAGGTAATCGTATCGTTGTTCGGTGCCATTCCTGTCGTAGGTGCCGATCTGCAGCAGTGGATACGTGGTGACTTCCTGATCTCAGGTATCACACTGAATCGCTTCTTCGCGCTGCACGTTGTCGCACTGCCAATTGTGATTCTAGCGCTGGTAGTACTTCACATCATCGCTTTACATGAAGTGGGTTCTAATAACCCAGACGGCATAGATATCAAAGACAAGAAGGATGAGAATGGTGTCCCTCTTGATGGTATCCCTTTCCACCCCTACTACACGGTTAAAGACATTGTCGGCGTTGTTGTGTTCCTGTTTGTGTTCTGTACGGTTGTATTCTTCTTCCCCGAGGGTGGCGGTTACTTCCTAGAGAAGCCAAACTTTGAGCCTGCAAATCCGCTGAAAACACCTGCACACATTGCGCCGGTTTGGTATTTCACGCCATTCTACGCAATCCTGCGTGCGATTACCTTCCCACTATTTGGCTTGGACGCTAAGTTCTGGGGTGTTGTTGCAATGGGTGCCGCAATTGCGATCTTGTTTGTACTTCCGTGGCTAGATCGAAGCCCAGTTAGGTCGATCCGCTACAAAGGCTGGTTATCTAAAATCTGGTTGATGGTGTTTGCGATCTGCTTTGTCATTCTTGGTATCCTAGGTGCGATTCCAGCGACACCAGAGCGTACACTGCTCGCTCAGATCTGTACTGCCTTGTACTTTGCATTCTTTATCCTAATGCCATGGTACACACGCATGGAAAGCACTAAACCAGTACCAGAGAGGGTGACAGGCTAATGAAAAAGTTTCTTCTTACTCTAGTAGTGGCCCTAATTCCATCAGTCGCTTTTGCGGCTGGTGGTGCAAAAATGCCACTGGAACATATTGAACTGGATCGGAGCAATGAAGCCTCTTTGCAGCGTGGTATGGCGACGTTTGTAAACAACTGTTTGGGCTGTCACTCAGCTAAATATCAGCGATATGAGCGTTCCGCAACGGATCTGAACATCCCCGCAAACCTGGTTGAAAAGCATCTCATTTTTGGCGATCAAAAGATCGGTGAGCAGATGACGATCGCTATGAAACCCTCTGATGCGGCAACGTTCTTTGGTAATCCACCACCCGATCTAACGCTCGAGACTCGTCTACGTGGCCCAGATTGGGTATACACCTACCTTAAGAGTTTCTATAAAGATGAGACACGCCCTTGGGGTGTTAATAACGCCGTCTTTAAAGATGTAGGTATGCCTAATGTGTTAGAGCACCTTCAAGGAACAGTGACCAATCGTTGTACTGATGAAGAGTTGCTTAAGCGCGGTCTTAAATCTGACATTGACCCGCTAACAGGTGTCTCTTTACCAGGCTGTCTAACGGTTGATAATGGTACCGGTTCTCTTGAGCCTGCTGAGTTCGATAAGGTCATTTACGATCTTGTAAATTACATGGCCTATATGGCGGAACCGTCTAAAGCGGATTCGCATCGCATCGGTACTAATGTATTGATCTTCTTGTTCTTCTTCTTCTTCATCGCCTATGCATTGAAGAAAGAGTACTGGAAAGACATACACTAAACCCTCGATTTCTGTTAAATTATAATATCTACGCATTCCATAGGAGTGCGTAGATTTTTTGTTTTTAATATATTTTAAAATTTGGAGTAGTAGATGGGCGTGGTAGCTAAACGTTCTTCAATGACCTTTTTCTCTGATGGGGCTGATCACTACAGCCATCGAGTTCGCATTGTTCTGGCGGAAAAAGGTGTGGCGGTTGATATTGTTGACTGCCAAGATGATGAGTTGCCAGAAGATGTTGCTGCTCTTAACCCATACAACAGCTTACCAACACTGCTTGATCGCGAATTGGTTCTGTTTGAATCGAATGTGATGATGGAGTACCTGGATGAGCGTTTTCCTCATCCTCCATTGCTGCCAGTATATCCCGTTGCGCGTGCTGAGAGTCGTCTGTACATATATCGTATTCAACGTGATTGGTGCAGCTATGCGGATACTATCCTGAATAAGAAAGGCAGTGAAGAAGAGATTGAGTCGGCGCGAAAAGAGTTGCGTGATAGCCTGGTGGCAATCTCACCGATCTTCCAAGAGAAGCCTTACTTTATGAGTGAAGAGTTTAGCTTGGTTGATTGTGTTATTGCTCCGATTCTTTGGCGCTTACCTGCGATGGGTATCGAGCTTCCCGACGCTCAGTGTAAGCCTCTGATTGCTTACATGGATCGTCTATTTGATCGTGACTCTTTCCAAGAGTCGCTATCAGAAGCAGAGCGCGAAATTCGCGAGTAAAATGGTGTCGGAACTAACCCCTTCGCGTGGTTACCTGCTAAGAGCCCTTAATGAGTGGCTCTTAGATATGGATTTAACCCCACACATTGCGGTTGATGCTCTGGTACCTGGTACCGAAGTTCCTCATGAATTTGTCAAAGATGGACAGATTACTCTCAACATAGCGCCTGGCGCTGTTCGTGATCTTTACATGGATAATGAGGCCCTCAGCTTCAATGCACGTTTTTCAGGAACGCCAAGGCAGGTCTATGTGCCAATGGCGGCGCTGCTCGCTATTTTTGCTCGTGAGAACGGTGTGGGTATGGGGTTTGGTATGGAGCCAGGTGCTGAAGCGCTGAATCTTATTTTAGAAAAAGCGCATGCTGAGCCTAATCGTATTGACTCTGGGTCTGCTAAAGCATCAGTTGCGAAACCAGATTCCGCCAAAAAGCCAGGGTTGCGCGTCGTAAAGTAGATGTTAATTCATTAAAAAGGGAGCGCTTGGCTCCCTTTTTTGTGCCTGGTTGCCACCTATGGCAGTGGCACGTACTCAAATACTTTAACAATCCGTTGCACACCGGGTACTTCACGGACAATGGCTACGGCTTGGTCTGCTTCACGCTGACTAACTAAGCCCATCAAATAGACAACTCCATTTTCAGTCACTACTTTGACTCGTAACCCCTCGATGGATTTGTCACTGAGAAGTTTTAGTTTTACGCGGCTCGTTAGGTAGATGTCGTTACTTCTTACAATCGTTGAGCTCGGGCCAGCAATTTCAAGTTCGTTATGGATGCGTTTAACCTCACGCGTTTGCCCAACGATCTGTTCAGCTTCTTGGCGAATAGTCTCGTTAGGTACCTGACCAGTTAATAGCACCTGGCCGTTGAAGCTTTTTACATTGATGTGAGACTGAGCCAGGGGTACAGACCCTTTGCTTAGGTTGACTCTTACTTTCAGTTCAATGGCCTCATCTTCGATGATGTTGCCCAGTGTGCGATTGCCCACGTCTTCTCGAATGGGCTCCTCGCGTGAGGAACTAACGATTGTCGAGCAGCCTGTTACAAGAGTGGTTGTCATCACAAGAGTGGCTAGGACTTTTTTCATGGCAAGTTAAGCTCCAAAAAGTTGATATTCAAGTAGATCTAAAAGGCATTGAAGTGTCAGCATCTGAGCAAGATGGATGGACGGATCATCGTCTGCAGCGACACAGATCTCAATCTCTGTTGGCTCCAAAAGTGCCGTAATATTTCCACCGTCACGCCCAGTGATCGCGATGACCTGCATTTCACGATCATGTGCTGCTTGGATAGCTTGGATCAGATTGCGATCATTACCTGAAGATGAGATTAAGACTAAAACATCACCGGGGAGACCGAGTGCTTGAATCTGACGTGCGTAGGTCTGAACATAGCCCGACTCCTCTGCAGTACCGGTAGTGACGCCTGAGTCTGCCCCCAATGCGATGGCGGGTAGACCGGGGCGATCCTCACGAAAGCGCTGCATAAGCGTTGTGGTAAAGTAGTTAGCGATCGATTGACTCGCACCATTTCCGGCGCAAATGATTTTGTGCTCTGACATCAGGCAGGCGAGAAGTTGCTCGGAGGCGTCAGCGATCACTGGGGAGTAGTGCTCAACGGTTTGAGCGCTAATACCTAATGCGGTGTGTAACTGATTGACGATTCTCTCTTCGAGTTCCATATAACTACTAGCTATCCGGTCTAAAGGCATCTTTATACCATAGACAGTTGCTTATCTCGCCCCCTGACGTGAGAGAAATGACATCAAATCGAAAGTTGTGGTGTGCATATCGTCTATTATGACTGATCCAAAGCTGAGCGGCCTTAATGAGTTTACGTTGTTTGTTGAATGTAACACTCTCGGCACCGGAGCCAAAATAGGGGTTGGATCGGACTCGCACTTCAATAAAGACGATTGTATTGGAGTCCAGCATCACTAAATCAATCTCACCAAAACGGTAGTTAGCGTTGCGGTTTAGATATTTTAAACCCTGCCTTCGAAGATACTGTTCTGCGATTTGCTCACCTTGGTTACCAATGCTTTTTCGGTTCATAGTCTCATCCTTGAGTCATTACGAACTTAGTTTAGCTGAACCTCTGGAGTCTGCAGGATAATGCGTTCTGGCTGAGTTTCTGTAACAGAATCTGTCTCTGAAACCTCTGCCTTTGGTATCTGGGGTTCACCCAATAAAACAGGGACACCTTGATCAAATTGTGCCCAGAGTAACTCTCGATTGAAACGTCCCGAAGGGTCAAGGCTCAAATTGCCGGTCTCCCCTTGGACAGAAAGTTTTGAGGAGCTTTTTAGTCGGTCAAGGAATGGGTAGACTTTTACGGCGTCTGAACCCAGTGCGTAGAGACGCCCGAGTCGGGTTGCGCTATCAGGTCTTTCAAGGGCTAGTGACAAATTTAGAGGCGTCGTTGGTTGAAGTAACCAAGGTTGGTCAGGGAATTGGATACGATTAAGGTCGACGTCTCTCGTCTCATTGAAGTTACCTTCAAAGTGATGCGAGGTCGCATAGATTGGGTAATCCCCCGCAAAATGGAAGGCTAGCATGGGCGTTAGCTGGCGGGCATCCTGTGGCTGTGCTGCCAATAAAAGGGCATCAATGTCACGTCGTGGACGCTCATCAAACTCCAGTGATTCGCCGAGTAGGTTTTTAATAGCCTCATATCGCTCGGTGCTTTGATCAGTGTTCAGCAACTGACTAACCTGATTGGATAGGTCACCATTTAGTTCATAACTTAATTCCGCAACCGCCTCTGCGTTGACCGTTTCTAGATTCTGTTTGAAATCGTCTGCTAGGCGAGCCCCCCAAGCAGCAGCTGGGGTGATTAGAGCAAAGCGTTTATGCCCCTCTAGGGTTGCTCGTGTGACGACCTGTTTAATCTCTTGATCTGAGCCTAAATCAAGTTGAAATAGGTTGTTTGTTATTCGATCGGTTCGGTTAAAAGTGATGAAAGGAACGGGTAGATTGCCCGTATTTCCAAGTTCATCAATTAATTTACCGCGAAAAGGACCAATGACAAGATCAGCATTTTGCTCTACTGCATAAGCAATAATGCTTTCAGCAGTGACACCTTCGGTATCCATACTCACCAACTCAGGTATTTCAAGGCCGCGTTGCGAGCGTGACTTAAGTGCGGCGATAACACCTTCTGAAATAATTCGAGCCGGTTCGGCTAGAGATCCGCTAAATGGGAGGGCAATCAGAATGCGTTGAGCAGAGATGACATCGCCACCCAGTAAAGAGGCAAGCGCCGTGGGTGGGGTGCTAGTTGCTGGGTGTTTGTCCCAAAGCGCTAGCCATTGCGAGGCTACTTCACTCTGCGTTGTTAGATCGGTAACTGCGGCGAGTTGAAGCGCTAATTCAATCCAGCCTTGAGTGACAAATCCATAGTTTGAGAAGTTGGCGGCGACCAATGTTTCATTGTTAACTTGATTAATGAGAGTCCAGATTCGGTCGTTGATTGCCTGCTGTTGATCGACAGAGAGTTCGTTCAGTTCGCTCAGAGATAAAACAGCACTGAGAGGATTATTTTGTTGCTCGAAAATGTTGGCTTTGAGAAGTGCAATCTCAACGCGTTGTTTGTTGTTAAGTTCTGGTAGATTTTGGTCAGTCAAGCGATTCAGTGCTGATCCATTATCACCCAGCTTAAGGTAGGCTTTGGCCTCTAGTTTAACAACTTTGAACGCGTTGTTGCTGTTGATGCCGGCAAGGTTGATAACCGACAGGCTGTTTGCAGCCTCTTGATAGCGTTGCTGATCAAAGAGTAAGTTGGCGGCTTTTAGACGCAGTGTGGCGGCTTGATCGCCACGTGCATTGATCGCTTGCAGTAAAATATCTGCGGCAGTGGTTGCCTGTTTTGATGAAGTCGGTGTTTTATCTTCGACAGTCGGTTTCTCTAGTTGCGGCGTACAGCCTGCTACCAGTAGAGCTAATATTGCGCTTCTTCCTAACAACTTCAATGCGTTGCTCATGTTATAGTCCATACCCTGTAACTCAAATCGGATGGATATCATATGTCTTTGCCTACCCTGTATGTTGTGGCAACGCCCATTGGGAATCTTGCGGACCTTACGCCTCGAGCACAGCAAGTGTTAACCGATGTTGACCTTGTTGCAGCTGAAGATACTCGCCATACAGGAAAGCTTCTGCAGCACTTTAACATTAAAGCGAACTTGATATCAGTACATGATCACAATGAGCGCCAACGCGCCGGGCTGATTATCGATCAGTTGGCAGAGGGAAAGAGTGTAGCTCTGGTCTCTGATGCTGGAACACCGTTGATCTCTGATCCCGGCTTTGTGCTGGTTCGTGCCGTTAAAGAGGCTGGATACACTGTCTCTCCCATACCAGGATGTTGCGCCTTTGTGGCGGCCTTAAGCGCCTCTGGCATGCCCTCTGATCGCTTCTCATTTATCGGCTTTTTGCCCGCTAAAACCGGCGCCAGGGTGAAATCGTTAGAGCAGTTGGCAGATCGTGAAGAGACTCTGATTTTTTATGAATCAACCCACCGCATTGTCGACTCTTTAAGAGATATGAAGAGCGTTTTTGGAGATCGACGCAGGGTAGGAGTGGCACGTGAAATTACCAAAACATTTGAGACCATCCACTCGGCCCCTATTGCAGAGCTGATTGATTGGATGTTGGCTGACAGTAACCAACAACGTGGCGAGTTTGTCGTTATTGTTGAAGGGGCTGTTAAAGAGATGGGCTCGCTCAATGAAGAGACTCTGAGAGTGCTGAATCTATTGGCCGCAGAATTGCCGCCCAAAAAAGCGGCGGCTATCGCTTCAGAGATTACAGGCGTGGGCAAAAAAGAGCTCTATCAGCAGCTAATTTCCTAGGGCGCCGTATCGAAGCGTGCTATTATTTTGTCCGAGTCTTTTAGACAGTCGCCGCTCTGCTTGCAGAGGGGAGGAAAGTCCGGGCTCCACAGGGCAAAGTGCCAGATAACGTCTGGGCGGCGTGAGCCGACGGAAAGTGCAGCAGAAAGTATACCGCCTAAGCGCTTCGGCGCCGGTAAGGTTGAAAAGGTGCGGTAAGAGCGCACCGCGTGGGTGGCAACACTCCACGGCGATGGTAAACCCCACTCGGAGCAAGACCAAATAGGGACCTGTTAGGCGTGGCCCACGCTAGGTCCGGGTAGGTCGCTGGAGGTTAGGAGTGATCCTAATCCTAGATGAATGACTGTCCACGACAGAACCCGGCTTATCGAAAGACTCACTTAATACAAGAAGGCCGCTCTGATTCAGAGCGGCCTTTTTATTGGTCTATGCAACTCAGTCTTTGTACTTTTTATGACAGGCTATGCACTGGTTTCTGAGTGTGTGCAGAGCATCTTGAAAGCGCACCAGATCTTCTGGGGGGGCTTCTGACAGTCGCTGAGTGGTTGCAACGAACTCTGCCATCATCGTTTGAAACTCGGAACCTTCGCTCCAAATTGATGAATTAGCATCGCCCCAGGGAGCGTTTGGTTCGAATTGCTTGGGGAGCGGTTGTGTCGCTTTGGCTAAATTGGCTGAGTATTTTTTGATCAGCTCTGGTTGAAACGAAATACGCTCTTTGGCCATGTCATCCAGGGGTGAGAAGTTACGGCGAACTGCTTTAAAACTGTCAGTGCGAAGAGAGTGCCATTCACTAAAATATTTCCCGTTAATCTTTTGGGTGTAGTGCTGATAAGCCAAAACAGATAAACCGATGATGACCAATATGCTGATCGTGATGAAGAATGTTTTTCTGTTCATGGTATTAGCCTAATCGTTCGTTCTGTTCATAAAGTGCAAATTTCGCTAGGGTAGTAACCCAATTTGCTTTAGCGTCGTATACGATACCTCATGAAAAGCCGTTCAGGCATTGAATTTAACAATAGGCGTATCTCTTTTGGTTAGTGTCGGTTTTTTAGATGGTGGTGTGGGTCAGGAGATCTTTCAGCGTGCGGGTAAACCGCGCCACCCTCTCTGGTCTGTAGAAGTTATGATGAACCAGCCTGACATTGTTCGCGAAGTGCACTCTGATTATCTCAATGCCGGTGCCAAAACACTTTGTTTAAATACCTACACCGCCACCCCAACTCGTCTTAAGCGCGCAGGTGTCACTCATTCAATCGAATCCATCTATAGCGAAGCCAATAAAGCGCTCAACAGGGTTCGTGAATTCTCAGATACTTACTTTGATGTAGCCGGTGTGCTGGCTCCGATTGAGGGGAGCTATTTACCGAGTTCGCCACGCAGCTTTCAGAGTATGCTAGACGAGTTTCGATTGATCTGCGCACTTCAGCCCGAAGTTGATCTATTGATGATCGAGACAATGAGTAACTCCACAGAGGCGCGTGCGGCCTGTCTGGCAGCAAAAGAGACAGGCAAGCTTTTTACGTTGGGTATCCGTGTTGAGGCGGATGGGCTGTTAAGGTCGGGAGAGTCTGTAGAAGATCTCCTGTCAGCAGTGAAAGAGTTTGAACCTGATGGATTCTGGATCAATTGTTCTGCTCCTGAGGAGGTGCCTACAGCTTTGGAGCAGATCGCTAATCCGCATAAACCCTATGGTGCTTATGCTAATGGCTTCTCGTCTGTCGAAGCTCTCGCTGCGGGTAACTCGGTTGCTGAGTTGATGGAGCGTAAAGATCTTACTCCCCAGCAATATGCCGAGTTGGCTCTCGATTGGTTTAACCATGGAGCCCGCTTAATCGGAGGCTGTTGCGCAATATCACCCACGCACATGCAACAAACAGCGGAAGTGCTCACCCACCAGGGTGTGCAGTTGGTACCGGTCTCTCAAATCCTGCAATCCTAATTTCTGCTGGCCCTCTAGTTTTGCACCATTATGGTGCGAAATGCCGTCTGATAACTGTGCATTTCTGGTGCATGGCTTCAACTTTTATGTATTTTTTCAAGTAAAAACATATATTTATAATTTTTGGTACTTAGTTTGCAGTAGCTTCATAACGAATATTTAGATGAAGCGTTATGAGTCGACTACTGCTCTCTACCGATCTTGATGGAACCCTGCTGGATCACTACACCTATAGTGTGGCGCCAGCAGATCAACTGTTTCCGCTACTCAATCGTCTCAATATCCCTTGGATTTTTAATACCAGTAAAACAGCCCCAGAGTTGATTGCACTGAGAAGTCAGTTGGCCAATCCACACCCCTTTAGCGTTGAGAACGGTGGCGCCATCTATCTGCCTAAGGGCTGTCAACTCACGAAGGATATGGAGTTGCAAGAGCATCTTGGGTTTGACGTTCTGACTCTTGGCCTAAAGCGCTCTGAAATTTTGTCACGAGTTGAGCCTTTAAGGGCGAATTTCAATTTCTATGGTCTATCCGATATCACTGCTGATGAAATGGTTGCATTGACCGGTCTCTCTCTTGAAAGAGCTAAGTTGGCGCTGGATCGGACTTATAGTGAGCCGTTAGTTTGGAGAGACACTGAAGAGAAGCTTCAACATTTCAGTTCATCTCTGCTGGATTTAGGCATTCAAGTGGTTAAAGGGGGACGGTTTGTCCACCTTCAAGGGGAGGTCTCTAAAGCGCGCTCTTTAGGATGGTTGGTTGAACAGTATCAAACACTTTGGAACACCAGAGTTGAAACAGTTGCGATAGGTGATGGAGAGAATGACCGTGCGATGCTAGGGGCGGCCGATATTGCCATACAGGTTCGATCCCCAGTTCACCCCTTTCCAGCGATCAATGCTTCAGGTGAGGTGATCCAAACCGATTATTACGGGCCAGAAGGTTGGTATCACGCAGTTAAAGCCTTGATCGCCGAGCGATTTCCCGATGCACAGTAACTAAGGAGTATTTTATGGGCGATTTTTATCAAAACGGTATCATTACTACGCTGCATAATTTGTCTGATCGACCGGTTGACGCACTTGAGTCAGAACTGATGGAGTTCTCTAAACTGAGGCCAATGGGGTTGATCTTACCCTGTCTATACTCAGAGTTAGAGACTGAAGCGATGCCCAATATTCTTAAGCATCTTAAGGAGGTCCCTTACCTGTCACAAATCGTGATTGGTCTAGATAGGGCGGATGAGCAGCAGTACCGTGATGCCTTGAAGTTCTTCTCAGGCTTGCCGCAAAACACTAAAGTGCTTTGGAATGATGGCCCTCGATTGCGAGCAGTTGATGAGATTTTGCAAAATCATCAGTTGTCTCCGGATCAGCCAGGAAAGGGGCGTAATGTCTGGTTCTGTATGGGCTATGTGTTGGCGTCGGGTGTCGCCGAGTCTGTAGCGATGCATGACTGTGATATTTTGACCTACGACCGTTCACTGCTGGCGCGACTTATCTACCCAGTCGCTAACCCCAGCTTTAACTACGAATTTTGTAAAGGATTCTATGCGCGCGTCGCTGACGGCAAGATTAATGGTCGGGTCAGTCGACTGTTGGTTACTCCACTATTAAGAGCGCTCAAAAAAGTATGTGGTCCACTCGATTATCTGGAGTATCTTGATAGCTATCGTTACCCATTGGCGGGCGAATTTTCGTTTAGACGTGATGTGATGAATGACATTCGAATCCCGTCCGATTGGGGGTTGGAGATTGGCGTGTTAAGCGAGATGACTCGCAACTATTCTAATAACCGCCTATGCCAGGTCGATATTGCCGATATCTACGACCATAAACATCAGGATATCTCGCTTGATAATGAGAATGCCGGGCTTTCTAAGATGTCGATCGACATCACCAAAGCGGTGTTCAGAAAGTTGGCGACTAATGGCATCGTCTTTAACCAAGAGACTTTCCGGACCATCAAAGCGACCTACTTTCGTATCGCCCTCGATTTTGTTGAAACCTATCGAAATGATGCATTGATCAACGGTTTGAAATTAGACGTTCACCATGAGGAACAGGCGGTTGAGCTGTTTGCTCAGAACATTATGAAAGCGGGGACGCACTTTTTGGATAATCCTATGGAGACCCCTTTTGTGCCAAGTTGGAACCGTGTCATCAGTGCCTGCCCCGATGTTCAGCAGATGATATTGGATGCCGTTGAGGCTGATATGAACGAGTTCGGAGAGGGCTGATGATGGGAACGTTAAACCCTACCCCACTAGAGCAGCGTGTCGCCGCTCACCTAACGATTCTCTACCCAGATAACGATATTCATGAGCTGACTCGACGCTGTTTGGAGGTGATGCAGATCTCCGTGAACACCTCTTCTCCAGAACCGCATCGTAATATTTGGGATCAGTCCGATGTCATGCTGATTACCTATGCGGACTCTCTTCGTAAAGAGGGTGAGGCACCCCTTAAAACCCTGAATGACTTTGTGAAGAGTCGTCTTTCAGAGAGTATCTCGGTGGTTCATCTGCTTCCCTTTTTTCCCTTCAGTTCCGATGATGGTTTTAGTGTTATGGACTACACCACGGTTAATCCTAGCTGCGGTGATTGGTTCGATGTCCAATCCATTACTCAGAACTTCAAGGTAATGGGTGACTTGGTAATCAACCACTGCTCAAGCCGCAGTCTCTGGTTTGAGAACTATAAAAAAGGGATAGACCCGGGGGCGAGTTACTTTTTTGAGGCTGAGCCAGAGTGGGATCTATCGCAGGTGGTCCGTCCAAGAACTTCACCGCTTCTGAAAGAGGTGCGAACAGTCAATGGCGAGAAGCATGTTTGGTGCACATTTAGCCATGATCAGGTTGATCTTGATTTTACCAACCCTGATTTATTGTTAGAGATACTCTCTATCATTCATCTCTATTTGGAACAGGGTATACGCTGGTTCCGTCTAGATGCGGTGGCTTTTCTCTGGAAAGTGCCTGGTACCAGCAGTATCAACTTGCCAGAGACACATGAGGTGATCCGTCTGCTCAGACTGCTCATTGAGCACCATTCGCCTGATGCCGTCATCATTACCGAAACCAATATACCTAATTCAGAAAACCTCACCTATTTTGGTAATGCGAATGAGGCGCACCTGATCTATAACTTCTCGCTGCCTCCGTTACTGATTAATACTATGGTGACGGGTGATTGCAGTCATCTTAAACAGTGGCTAATGACGATGCCGCCGGCTCAATACGGAACCACCTATCTTAATTTTATCGCATCACACGATGGTGTTGGCTTAAGGCCAACGGAAGGGTTGCTGAGTGAATGGGAGATCGACAATCTGATAGGGACCATGCAGCGTTTTGGTGGTCGAGTGAGCTGTCGAACGGATGCGGGAGGGAATTCTAAACCGTATGAGATCAACATCAGTCTTTGGAATGCCATGGCGGGTACCCATCAGTCTGGTCCTGATGGGCTTCAGTTTGCACGTTTTATCTGTGCGGCGGCGGTTATGATGGCGCTCGAGGGGGTCCCGGCGTTCTATATTCACTCACTGTTAGCGACTGAAAATGATGTGGAGCGTATCGAACATACTGGTAGCTTTAGATCGATCAATCGTCATGTGTGGGATGCTGATGAATTGGAGCAAAAGCTCTCTTCGCAAACACATCATAACAAGGTGTTCGAAGCGATGCAGGCTCTGTTGAAGGTTCGTCGTAAACAGCCCGCTTTTCATCCCAACGCTACTATGTACACTCTGCATATAGGTGATGCGCTGTTTGCTTTCTGGCGGCAAAGCATTAATCGCTCACAGAGTATTTTTGCCGTCTATAATATTACGAACGAGCCTCAGTCCTTTAACTTGTCTCAGTTAAACCTAGTAATCACTGACGAGTGGACTGACTTAGTCAGTGGTGATGTGTTTGATGATCGATTGGCACAGGTGACACTGCGTCCTTATCAATATCTTTGGCTGACGAATAAACCCGTTTAGATGCTTTCAGTTGTTCGGCTCATCGCATAAGCTTGATCTAATCCAGATTGAGTTGAGCGATGATATCGATGAAAGCGTTAGTCTTCAGTACCCGAAAAGATGAGAAGAGTTATCTTACTAATGCCTTTGAAGCCTCTGGTCATGAGGTGGCGTTTGAAGAGGTGCACCTTAATCGAAAGAGTGCCGAGCTGGCCGCCGGTTACGATGTGGTTATCGTCTTCGTCAATGACCAGCTGGATGAGGCTTGTCTTGAGAGGTTAGCGGAACTCAACGTAAAAGCGGTGGCTCTGCGCTGTGCAGGGTACAATAATGTTGATCTTGATGCAGCAAAACGGCACGGCCTAACGGTTGTGCGGGTGCCTGCCTATTCGCCTTATGCGGTGGCTGAACATGCATTAACCCTTCTGATGACACTCAATCGGCACGTTCATAAAGCCTATAATCGGGTACGAGAGGGTAACTTCTTACTCGATGGTTTGGTGGGTCGTGATATTCACCATAAAACGGTTGGGGTGGTCGGAACGGGTACTATTGGTTCGGTATTCTGTCAAATTATGAGGGGGTTTGAGTGCCGTTTGCTGGCCTTCGATCCCAATCCTACTCAGGCGTTAATCGAACAAGGCGTTGAGTACGTAACACTCGATCAACTGTTTGAGCAATCAGATTTTATCTCATTACACTGCCCTCTAACGCCTCAGACACACCATGTTATTGGTCAGCGCACTTTGGCATTGATGAAACCCAGTGCTATGTTGATCAATACCTCTCGCGGAGGATTGGTTGACACAAAGGCGGTCATCGATGCGCTCAAAAAAGGTGAGCTTTCTGGTCTCGCTATTGACGTCTATGAAGAGGAGGCTGATCTGTTTTTTGAAGATCAATCTAATCAGGTGATTGCAGATGATGATCTAATGCGCTTAATGACATTTCCTAATGTAATCGTTACGGGGCATCAGGCCTTTTTAACGGAAGAGGCGTTGACCAATATTGCTCAGACAACGGCAGACAATTTAAGCTGCTTAGAGCAAACCACCTCGTGTGTAAATCAGCTTGTTTAAAGGTAACTCATGATAAAAACCGTCTTACTTGATCGATCAACACTGGGTCCAACGGTCTCAATCACTAAGCCTAGCTTTGAGCATGATTGGGTCGAGTATGATCGTACCGCGCAGTCTGAAGTGGTTGAGCGATTACGTGGTGCTCAGATTGCGATCTCCAATAAAGTACCCATTCGTGCTGAGGCGTTTGAGCAGCTGCCCGACTTAAAATTAATTGCGGTTGCGGCGACGGGGTACGACGTCATTGATGTGGAAGCGGCTCGTGCGCACGGAGTCAGTGTGGTCAATGTCCGTGGCTACGCGACTAATACAGTCCCAGAGCATGTCCTGGCTCTCATGTTTGCGTTGCGTCGTTCTATCGTCGGGTATCGACAAGATGTGATAGAGGGTGAGTGGCAAAGAGCTCGGCAGTTCTGCTTTTTTAACCACCCGATTAAAGATTTGGCTGGCACGACAATGGGTATCGTTGGTAAGGGGGCATTGGGGAGTGCTTTAGGACGCCTCTGTTCGGCGCTGGGTATGAAGGTTATTTATGCTGGGCGTAAAGGTGAACCAAACCCACCAGAGGGTTATACAGCTTTCGATCAATTTCTCGCCCAAAGCGATGTGGTCTCTCTGCACTGTCCGCTGACTCCAGAAACGCGTGGATTGATTGGTGCTGAAGAGTTTGCTCAGATGTCGCGTCAACCGATTCTAATCAACGCAGGTCGTGGCGGCTTAGTAGATGAGTGCGCTCTGGTTGAAGCGATAAATACAAATCAGATTGCCGCTGCGGGATTTGATTGTTTAACCTCTGAGCCAATTGGTGATGATCACCCATTTCACGCTATCCTCACCAAACCCAATGTCATAGTGACTCCTCATGTCGCATGGGCAAGTGAAGAGGCGATGCAGACCTTATGGGATCAGTTGATCGATCATATCGATAACTTTCATCGAGGTGAGCCAAGCAATTTGGTGAACTGATTGTCCTCTATAACGCCTCTGCAAAAAATGGGTCTGACCTCTGGTCTGACCCAAGTCTTTTAACATTCCTACTGACTCGCTCTGGCCTTCTCTGGGTCTAATATCAGATCTCTCCTTGCTTCCCATATTCATACCTGTATTTCCTTCTTAAATCGATGAATTCATATCCACTTTTTGAAGTTGCATTGTGGCTTGCGTGGGTCTATAGTGGCGTTGAGTGGTAAAAAGTGGGTTTAAGTGGGTCAATGTGGAGAATTGGTGGGGGAGCCAGCTCTTCACGTGAGGGGTGATTTAGGTCGCTACTCAAGGGATTCACAGATAGGAGTGGTAACGAATGTTCCGTGGGGTCAATACAATCAATTTGGATGCGAAGGGGCGCATGGCATTGCCTGCGCGCTATCGCGACCAAATTGCAGACTGCTGCGAGAACCAGTTAGTAGTTACGATCGATACAGAAACTCGCTGTCTGCTTCTCTATCCGTTACCGGAATGGGAAACCATTGAGAAGAAGATTGAGTCTCTACCAAGCTTTAACCCCGCGGCCCGCCGCATCCAGCGTCTATTGATAGGTCATGCAACCGACCTTGAGCTGGATGCGAGCGGCCGTTTTCTTTTGCCGCAACCCCTTCGTGAATACGCGCAAATGGACAAGAAGTTAGTGCTTCTTGGACAGGGTCGCAAATTTGAGATCTGGAGCGAAGACCAGTGGTTAGAAGCTCGAGATCAATATCTGGCTGAGACCGATGATTCAAATGATCTGCCAGATGACCTTCAAACTCTTTCGCTCTAGGGGGTGGCTCAATGAGTGACTCTTATAAGCACATCACAGTTCTCCTAAATGAGGCGGTTGACGCTCTTGTGCAGGATCCTTCGGGTATCTATGTGGATTGCACCTTTGGTCGAGGCGGCCACAGTGCGTTAGTGCTTGAACGTTTGAATGAAGAGGGTCGCCTGATCGCGATTGATAAAGATCCTGAAGCGATCGCCTTTGCTCATCAACGTTTTGCGGATGAGCCGCGATTCTCCATTGAGCATGGCTCTTTTTCACAGCTGCAATCTTTCATTGAGGCGCGCGGGCTAACGGGCAAGATTGCGGGTGTGTTGATGGATCTGGGTGTGAGTTCGCCGCAGTTGGACGATCCTAAGCGTGGCTTTAGTTTTCAAAATGATGGTCCATTGGATATGCGAATGGATACAACATCGGGTGAAAGTGCAGCAGACTGGATCAATCGAGCGTCAGAGAAAGAGATCGCCGATGTCCTATTTACTTATGGGGAAGAGAAGTTTGGTCGTCGCATGGCTGCCGCTGTCATTCGCGAGCGAGATATTGAGCCGATTACTACGACGTCCCGTTTGTCATCCATCATTGCTGAAGCGAACCCTAAGTGGGAAAAAGGTAAAAATCCAGCAACCCGTGCTTTTCAAGGAATCAGAATCTACGTCAATAAAGAACTTGAAGATGTCGAGCGGGTTTTAGATCAATCACTGGACGTTCTCGCCGTTGGTGGGCGACTTGCAGTCATCAGTTTTCACTCGTTAGAAGATCGAATTGTTAAGCGCTTTATTCGAACTTATGTGAAAGGGGATGAGCATCTTCCTGCAGGTATACCGGTTACGCAGGATATGTTGAATCAGCGGCTTAAGGCGATTGGTAAGGTGGTGAAGGCGAGTCAAGATGAGGTCTCAGATAACCCTCGTTCTCGAAGTGCTGTGATGAGAATAGCGGAGAAGCTCAAATGATCCCATTCTCGATACCCTTCAAGGGTAGGCCGGCCGTCAAGCAGAAGCCTAAGCAACAAATTAAAGAGCTGCCCATGTTAGAACTTGGTCAGCTTTTTGCACCTCTGGTCTCTGGTTTTTTGTTGATTGCATTTGTTTTTATCTCAGCTTTGGCGGTTATCTACACCGCATACGACTACCGTCGACTGTTCAATCAACATCAGGTTCTCGTTCGTCAAAGTGACGAGCTGCGCATCGAGTGGGGGCAGTTGCTGCTAGAGCAGTCGGCATGGGGTGCAAACAATCGCGTTGAAGTGTTAGCAGAGCAGCGCTTAGGTATGAAAATGCCTAAGCCGAATGAGATTAGGCTGGCGATTGATGAGTAACGAAGAGGTGGTTCAGACTCAAGCGGCTAAAGGCTGGCGACTATGGCTGGTCTTCATCGCGCTCGTGCTTATCTCGGGGGTGATCGTCGCAAAAATGGTATCGCTTTACACGGCAGAGCAGGCGTTTTTGCAGAAGCAGGGTGATGCACGTTCGCTTCGCACGCGTTTAACACCTGCTCATCGCGGGTTGATTACCGATCGTCACGGAGACCCTTTGGCCGTCAGTGCGCCCGTGGCGACTATCTGGGCTGACCCTAAAGAGACCGATCTACAAAACTCCAATCTGCCTCAGTTGGCTCGTTTGTTGAGTCTAAATCCACAATCACTGCTGAGCTCTTTGAAAGAGAACCCTTCCCGTCGCTTTATGTACCTCAAGCGACAGGTAACACCTGAGCTGGCCGAGCATGTTGATGATCTAAATATACGTGGCATTCATGTCGATCAAACCTTCCGCCGATTCTACCCAACGGGCGAAGTCGCCACTCACTTGGTTGGCTTCACGAATGTGGATGGCAAAGGGCAAGAGGGTTTTGAATTGGCCTTTGATGAGATGTTGCATGGCGAGCCTGGTCGAGCTCTGGTTTTGCAAGATCGTAAGGGTCGAACCATCAAACACCTTAAATCTTTGCAAGAGGCTGACCCCGGTGAAGATTTAGTGCTCAGTATTGATCTGCGTCTTCAGTATCTAGCCTACCGCGAGCTTAAAGACGCTGTTCAAACGCATAAGGCTGATTCGGCCTCGGCCGTCATCCTTGATGCACGTACCGGCGAAGTGTTAGCGCTGGTTAATCAGCCCTCATACAACCCGAACGACCGCCGCAATTTGAACCCTAATGGGCTGCGCAATCGCGCGGTGACGGATATCTTTGAACCAGGCTCAACCATGAAGCCGATCACAGTTGCGGCCGCTTTAATGAGTGGTGATTACCAATTTGAGGATGTGATCGATACAGCGCCGGGTTATATCCGTGTTCGTGGATCTTCGATTCGCGATCACCGTAACTATGGTGAATTAGATATGACAGGCATCATCACCAAATCCAGTAACGTCGGTGTCGTTAAGCTAGCCCTTTCAATGGAAACGGATGCGGTTCGTAACCTGATGTTTAATATGGGCCTTGGTCAGCCAACAAATACCGGTTTCCCTGGTGAGCGTTCAGGAGTCTTGCCATTTTTAAGTGAGCGTCAGGAGGTTGAACGCGCGACCCTATCATACGGGTATGGGCTTTCGGTGACACCGCTTCAATTAGCTCAATCGTACATTCCATTTGCTAATAAGGGCGTGAAACTGCCCGTATCACTTTACAAATTGGGCGAAAAACCAGAGGGTGAACGCGTTATGCCCGCGGAGGTCGCTAACCAGGTGCTGGGTATGATGGAAACAGTTGTCTCGCCCATCGGTACGGCCAAGCAGGCAGCGGTTACCGGCTATCGTGTTGGTGGTAAAACAGGGACTGCACACAAGGCAGTGGCCGGTGGCTACGCTGAAGATGCCTATGTGTCTGTATTTGCAGGTATTGCTCCCATCAGTGACCCACGCATTGTTATGGTTGTGATGGTCGATAACCCCAAAGGTCAAGAGTATTACGGTGGCGCGGTTGCTGCACCGGTCTTTTCAAGGGTGATGGGTGGCGTACTACGCTTAATGAATGTTCCGCCTGATAATTGGGAAGAGGCAAGCATGCAGGTGGCCTCGAAATGACGCAGTTATCATTGCAGTGGAATCTTAATGAATTCCTTCAGCCATTTGGACTAAAGGGCTCTGATGTCTCTATAACACGGCTCTCACAAGACAGTCGTGAGGATCAGTTAGGTGCTCTGTTTATTGCACGTTCAGGTGCCAAATACAGTGCGATCGATTTCGCCGAACAGGCGGTTAATAAGGGTGCCAAAGCGGTTCTTTTACAGGGTGGCGAAGAGGAGGCTGTCCAGTTGGCTGAACAACTGGATGTCGAGGTGATCGCTTGGCAGTCTGATGATTGTTCACTGGCTCAATTGGCCGATCGTTTTTATCATTCACCTTCTCAATCAATGACCTTAGTTGGAATCACCGGCACCAACGGTAAAACCTCATGTGCTCACTTCCTGGTTCAGGTGCTCTCCATCTTGGGTTGTCGAGCCGCTATGTTGGGTACTCTGGGTATCGGTTTTTTAAACGATCTCAAAGTGTCCTCTCACACCACCTTGGACCCTATCGCGTTGCAGAGAACTTTGGCCGAGTTGCTTGAAGCGGGCGCTGATACGGTCGTTATGGAAGTGTCGAGTCACGCTATTGATCAAGGGCGAATCGATCAGTTGGTATTTGATTTGGTGGCTTACACCAACCTGTCACGTGATCACCTAGAATACCACGGATCTATGGAGTCCTATGCGGCTGCTAAAGCGAAGTTATTTGACGCCTATCATGTCCCTTTGCAGCTAATTAATGCGGATGATGCCTTCGCTGCAGCTCTATTAAAACAGCAAACTGAAGCAACGCGCTTGAGTTTTTCTACCGCATCTAAATCTGCAGATGTTGCCTCTTTCAATCCTGAATTTACGGCTCAAGGTCTGTCATTCTCTCTGTCGATTCATGAACAAACAGTCACCGTTATGGCGCCACTCATGGGGAGCTTTAACCTATCGAACCTCACTCTTGTGATGGGTGCAGCAACCCTGCTTGGTTATGACCTGAGTGATGTTGAACGTTGTGTCTCTAAGTTGCAGCCTGTACCGGGTCGTATGGAGGTGATATCCAGCTTGAGTGAGCGCTGTGTCATTGTTGATTATGCCCATACACCCGATGCGCTAGAAAAAGCGTTAATCGCTTGTCGCGAGCATCTGAACGGAGGCGACCTGTTGGTTCTATTTGGTTGTGGCGGTGACCGAGACCGTGGGAAACGCCCAATGATGGCGGCTGTTGCGGAAAAGTTGGCCGATCGTGTTTGGGTGACCAGTGACAACCCCCGCACTGAAAATCCTCAAGCGATTATCGATGATGTAATGAACGGTTTTGCTGGCAGTAAGCCTGTTGTTGAAGTGATTGGTCGCGCCGATGCGATTGATCAAATCATTGCGCAGGCATCAGCAGATGACATCGTACTGATTGCGGGTAAAGGTCATGAGGAATATCAAGAGATTAATGGGGATCGCTTACCCTTCTCGGATAAGAATCAAGCACTGTCAGCATTGAGAGGAGGTATTGCATCATGATGCGCGATTACTCTCTGGTCGAACTTGCGTCCGCTTTGAGCGCTGAACTCAAAGGTTTTGATGTGAAGATTGAACGTGTTATTACGGACAGTCGACATGCTCGTCCAGGCGATCTCTTTGTTGCTTTGAAGGGAGAGCGATTCGACGCGCACGAGTTTGTTGAGCAAGTTAGTCAACAGGGCGCATCGGCCGTTGTAGTCGACCATCCCCTCGAACTTCCAATTGCTCAATTGGTTGTTGCCGACACGCGAATAGCGCTTGGGCAATTGGGTGCCCTAAATCGTGAGCAATTTTTTGGTCAGGTTGTTGCTGTTACAGGAAGTGCTGGTAAAACCAGTGTCAAAGAGATGCTGTCAGTGATGTTCTCTTCTTTATCGCCCACATTGGCCACCCAGGGTAACTTAAATAATGACATTGGTGCGCCACTGACGCTGCTTGAACTCGCTCCAAAGCATGAGTTTGCGGTAATTGAATTGGGGGCAAGTGCAGTCGGTGAGATCGAATATACCTCGGCTTTGACCCAGCCAAATGTCGCCATTCTTAACAATGCAATGGATGCCCATGTAGAGGGGTTCGGTAGCCTAGAGAATATCGTTCAAGCTAAGTCAGAGATCTATGACGGCCTAGTGAACAGTGGCATTGGCGTCGTCAATTTAGATGATCCTCATGCACTCATATGGATAGACAAGTTGGATCGCTTGCAAAAACGTTGGATCGGCTTTGGGTTGAATGATTCGGCTGCACTTAAAGCAACGAATGTGAGCGTGAATGATCGCGGCTGCTTTGGATTTACGCTGCACTATCAGAGCAAACAATATGACCTTCAGCTCGCTGTCATGGGACGTCATATGGTCTCAAATGCGCTAGCAGCCCTTGCTGCCTGGGTTGCCTCGGGTCAGTCGATTGTCAGTGCAATCGAACCGCTACAGAACTACACGGGATATAAGGGACGTCTGCAGGTGCATGCACTCAGTCCAGCGCTTACGTTGATTGATGACTCCTATAACGCCAGCCCTTCTGCTGTTAAAGCGGCCATCGATACGTTGATGACATTGGATGGCGAGCATCTGTTGGTTCTTGGTGATATGGCAGAGTTGGGCTCTGATGAGGCAGTGCTTCACGCAGAGATTGGTCGTTATGCCAAACAGCAGGGTGTGAAACGTTTGATGGCAACAGGCCCTCTGATGACTCATGCGGTCTCTGCCTTCGGTGAAGGCGCAGAGCATTTTGAATCGCGTCAGGATTTGACTACCAATTTAATGAATAACCTGCCTAAAGAGGGTGCTCTGCTGGTTAAAGGTTCACGAAGTGCAGCGATGGATCGTGTGGTCGATGCACTGATAAAAATGGAAAAATAGTATGTTGGTCTACTTAGCCGATTACCTTTCACAGTTTTACAGCGGTTTTAATGTCTTCAAGTACATTACTTTGCGCGGCATTATGGGCGTGTTAACGGCTTTAGCAATGGCCCTGTGGATGGGGCCACATCTGATCAGAAGACTTCAGATAAAACAGATTGGTCAGGCGGTTCGTCAGGATGGCCCTGAGTCTCACCTTAGCAAAGCTGGCACACCTACTATGGGTGGAGCATTGATTATTCTGGCGATTATCACCAGTACCTTGCTTTGGTCAGATCTTACAAACCCATATGTATGGGTAACATTGTTTGTACTGGTAGTGTTTGGTGCGGTTGGTTGGGTTGATGACTGGCGCAAAGTTATCGAGAAAGACTCTCGCGGTCTGCCAGCCAAATGGAAGTATCTATGGCAATCATTGGGCGGTGCTGCTGCCGCTGTGGCGCTCTTTTGGTTGGCTGAAACACCGGCTGAAACGGATTTATTGATCCCTTTCTTTAAAGATACCGCGCTATCTCTTGGACTACTGTTTATCCCTTTTGCCTACTTCGTCATTGTCGGAAGTTCAAACGCAGTCAATTTAACCGACGGGTTGGATGGACTAGCCATTTTGCCAACGGTGATGGTGGCAGGTGCACTAGCGGTTTTTG
>Ga0102948_1000197_pt1 | contig 22500 bp, 15 predicted proteins | sample SalPonA_A_H2O_MG_FD_78211 | JGI IMG/M metagenome (GOLD analysis project Ga0102948, IMG submission 78211) | Water microbial communities from South San Francisco under conditions of wetland restoration - Salt Pond MetaG R2A_A_H2O_MG | ecosystem: Environmental > Aquatic > Non-marine Saline and... | reverse complement strand
TGTTTTTACTTCCAGGCATTCGATGAGCAATGGAAGGATCCAAACCATCCCATGGGGTCTGAAAACCATTTCGGCCTCTTTACCATCGATGGTCAAGCGAAATACCCGCTTTGGGATTTGGTAGATCAAGGCGTTTTTGAAGGATTAGGCAGAGCAGGAAAACCAGTGACCAAAACTTTTAATGGAGATATGGAAGCGTTACAAGCAACTGTTCACGTTCCAAAGACTAAAACGTACTGATTATGAGGTTTTTTATTGCGCTATTGGCTTCGGCACTTCTCTTTGGGTGTACAGGCACTCCTCAAACTCAGGAGGTAGGTGCTCATGATGTTTCACAGGTGAAGCACACCGCTCCATTTACCGCAATTTGTTATCACCCCGTACCTAAAGGGGACACATTGCGTTCGTTTGCCACGTTAGAAGAGGATCTTGAGCTTATGAAGGAGGCGGGTATCGATGTTATTCGCGTTTATGAGCCTATAGATGATCGCGCTGTCTTAGATGCCATTGCTGCGAAAGGAATGAAAGTGATCGTCGGTATTGGGTACAATCAAAAAGGGAAGAATGACTTGTTGTCGGGCACTTACCTGGATTATGTGGCTGAGTATAAAGATCATCCTGCAATTTTCATCTGGGAATTGGGTAATGAATACAACTACCATCCTGAGTGGTTTGAGGGCGATTTGGCCAATTGGTACTCGACGCTCTATGATGCCACGAAAAGGATCAAAGCATTAGACACCGTGCACTTTGTTGCCTCTACCCACGGAGAGCTCCCGGATAGTGCAGCGCTTTATGCAGGGCGCCTCCTCGATATTTGGGGCTTTAATGTATACCGCTGGGACCGACCTGCTTCCTTTATTGAGGATTGGAAAAAGCGCTCTGACCAGCCGTTCTACTTTGCGGAATTGGGCGCTGATAGCTACATGAAAATAACTAATGACGGTTTTGAGCAAGGCGAAAACGAAGCCGCTCAAGCCCAGGCGGTGGCAAATATTTTAGACGATATTTTACCATATTCTGATCAAATCGATGGAATAACAATATTCTCTTTTACCGACGGTTGGTGGAAGGCGGGTAACCCGGATACCCAAGATGTAGGCGGTTTTGCACCGAACAGTAGTGGGGTTCCTTACGACGGAGCACCGAACGAAGAATTTTGGGGCATCGTTGATATCGATCGACATAAGAAGGCGGCGTTTGATGTTGTGAAGACCAAATTCCAGCAATTAAAATCACACTAATCATGCGTCATACCCTCGCTTACTCCATACTGCTTACCTTGGTGATTACCTCGGGTTGCACCAACAACAGTCCAAGCTCAACAGAAACTATGGTACGCATTTACGAAACTTCAGCAAAGGGCCATTTGTGTCAAGAAATTCAGCCTGAATCCACTCTTGAGAATGCCACGGTGATGAAGGTGAATTTTTCCGAGCCTCGTCAAAAGATTTCGGGTTTTGGAGGTGCATTCACAGAAGCCTCAGCATCCTTGCTGAATCGCCTCTCAGAGGAGAAGTCAAACGAAATCATACAACGCTACTTCTCAGAGGATGGCTCGCGCTACTCTTTGATGAGAACACATATGAACTCATGTGATTTCTCTTTATCAAACTACAGCTACACGCCCGTTGAGGGAGATACCGCCCTGGAGCACTTCTCGATCGATGAGGACCGTGCAGATTTGATTCCTATGATTCAAAGCGCTCAAAAAGCCAGTAAAGAAGGATTCCGTTTGTTCGGATCGCCTTGGACGGCTGCGCCTTGGATGAAGGATAACAACAGCTGGGTTGGTGGAAAACTACTGCCGGAATACTACGATACTTGGGCACGTTTTTTTGCGAAATATGTGGATGCATACCGCGCTGAAGGGATTGATATTTGGGGCTTTACGGTTGAAAATGAGCCGCACGGAAATGGGAATAATTGGGAAAGTATGCTCTACTCGCCTAAAGAAATGACAGATTTCGTGGAGCACCACCTCGGGCCAGTTTTGGAGAAAGACGGCAAGGGTGACTTGGTGATTTTGGGGTACGATCAGAACAGAGAAGGGCTGCGCGAGTGGGTCGACGAGATGTACCGTGATGAGCATTCCTCACGCTACTTTGATGGGACAGCGGTGCATTGGTACGAGAGCACTGTCGATTATTTTCCAGAAGAGTTGGAATACGCCCACTTCAAAGCACCAGATAAATTCTTAATCCAAACAGAGGCCTGTGTTGATGCTGAGGTCCCCGTTTGGAAGGACGATGCGTGGTATTGGAAAAAAGAAGCAACGGATTGGGGATACACTTGGCGTGAGGAGTCGAAGAAATACTTGCACCCGAAGTATGCTCCGGTCAACCGCTATGCGCGCGACATCATCGGTTGTTTGAACCACTGGGTAGACGGCTGGGTGGACTGGAATATGGTGCTTGATCGGGAGGGCGGACCGAACTGGAAAGAGAATTGGTGTATCGCACCAGTGATTGTAGATCCAGCACAAGACGAGGTCTATTTCACGCCCCTGTACTATGTGCTTCAGCATTTTAGTAAATTCATCCGTCCGGGAGCACGTGTTTTTCCCGTTCAAAACGAAAATAAAGCGTTGATGACCACTGCTGCACAAAACCCAGACGGGTCGATCTCAGTCGTGATTTTCAACGAGGGGTACGATGCGCATCCCGTTGCCTTGAAAGTAGGTGAAACCACTACTTTCGTGGAGGTAGGCGCACAAACATTACAAACGATCATTATCGAACCTAAGACAGAATAGCCATGAGCACAGCAGTACGATCAAAAGTTTCCATGGGCCAGAAAGTGGCTTTCGGGGTAGGCATGTTGGCCAACCAAATGTTCCCAGCAGCCATGAGCATCTTCATGGTCGTACTCGTTCAGGATTTGGGCTTTCCCGGCTGGATGTGGGGAGTGATTTTCTTTGCACCGCGCGCCTTTGACGCTATTCTTGATCCGATCATGGGTTTTATTTCCGACAACACCCGTTCGCGCTGGGGTAGACGCCGCCAGTACGTATTTATCGGCGCGTTGCTGATGGGCGTTTCCTTCATCTTATTGTGGCAGTTGCACCGCGAAAATTCTTTGACCTACAACTTTACGTATTTCATGGTCTGGTCGTTTATTTTCTATTTGGGCCTCACCATTTTTGGTGTGCCTTACGTCAGTATGGGCTACGAGATGAGTGACGATTTTCACGAGCGCACTTCCGTTATGGCCACGGCACAGTGGATCGGGCAATGGGCTTGGGTGATCGCGCCGTGGTTCTGGGTCATCATGTACGATCCGGATTGGTTTCCTACTGCCGATGTTGCTACACGAACCCTCGCATTTTGGGTCGGTATTGTCTTTATGTTGTGTGCAATGGTTCCTGCCTTCTTTATCAATTCTGAATCTACCCTCGACAAAGACTATGAACCCCTCGGATTCCGCGGCGTATTTAACGCCTTGGGTCAGATCGTTCAAAGTTTCAAAGAAGCATTTTCTTCTGCACCCTTTAGAAAATTGTGCATCTCTACCTTCTTGATTTTTAATGGATTCAACACCATCGCAAGTTTCACGTTCTTCATTATTAAAAGTCATTTGTTCAACGATGATGCTTCCGCCGTGGGTGTGTGGCCGACACTTTTTGGGAGTGTAGGAGCAATTGTCACGACCTTTTTAGTTATTCCAATCGTAGCAAGAATGGCACGAGTATTGGGCAAAAAACGTGCATTTATCATTTCTCAAGGAATATCCATAATCGGTTATGTGATGCTGTGGTTCCTTATGGTGCCCGGCAAACCGTATTTATTCCTTTTCGCACTTCCGTTCCACTCGTTTGGGATTGGTAGTCTATTCACGATTATGATGTCGATGACCTCTGACGTGCTCGATATCGATGAGCTCGAAACCGGCAAACGCCGTGAAGGTGTGTTTGGAGCCATCTATTGGTGGATGGTGAAGCTGGGCTTCGCATTCGCAGGAGCATTAAGCGGCTTGATCCTCACCTTAGTTGACTACCAAAGCGGCGCAGTTGCACAGCCAGAAGGTGCCGTAGACAGCCTACGTTTGGTGTTTTCCGGTCTGCCGATCGTTTGTACCCTCATAGCCATGTATGTGATGAGCACCTACAAGGTAGATGAAGCGTATGCCCGTGATATTCGCGCAAAATTGGACGCTAAAAAATAGAAACTTACCCAATCATTAAACCCAACTTTAACTATGTCGTTTCGTAGAGAGAAATTTCTGTCACTAGCGGGCATCAATGCTCACGATTACTCCACCGATCAACTAAAAGAGATGAGCCGTACCCTTTTAAAGGACGGCATTCACGGTATCTGTTTTAGTGCTTATGACGAGGGGCAGGAGCCTGGTGATCAACTGACGGAGTCACAGATTCGTCGTAAACTGACCATTTTGCAACCGCACATCAAATGGGTTAGGACGTTTTCCTGTACTGAAGGCAATGAAATCATTCCTCGCGTAGCCAAAGAGTTGGGTATTCAAACCCTTGTTGGCGCCTGGTTGAGTGATGATTTAGAAAAAAACGATGTAGAAATTCAGGGGCTCATCGATCTTTGCGCAGCAGGGGTAGTAGATGTCGCGGCAGTCGGCAACGAAGTACTCTACAGAGAGGAATTGACGGCCGAAGCATTAGTCGGTTATATCGAATCGGTAAAGTCTAACGTAAGTGGTGTTCCTGTGGGTTATGTAGATGCGTACTACGAATTCACTTCGTACCCTGAGGTTGCTGATGCCTGTGAGATTATTTTGGCCAATTGTTACCCGTACTGGGAGGGCTGTTCGTTGGAATATTCCTTGATGTACATGAAACAGATGTACCAAGAGGCTCTTGACGCTGGTAAAGGCAAAAAAGTACTCATTACTGAAACGGGTTGGCCTTCTTACGGTCAAAGTATCGGTGGCGCACATGCCTCTTTCGAAAACAGCCTTCGTTACTTCATCAACGCCCAACGTTGGAGCAAGGAAGCAGGTATCGACATGTTCTATTTCTCGTCCTTTGATGAGTCTTGGAAAATTGCCGCCGAAGGTGAAGTAGGGGCTTCATGGGGTTTATGGGATAAAAATGAGCAGCTCAAGTTTTAAGTGTATCTTTCATGTTCGATGAACAAGTGGATACTTCTTACTGCTTTTTTTCTCGGGCTTAACGCCTGCAAAACCTCCACCGTTTCTTACGAAAATGTAGAAATTACGGTAGGGCTAGAGAATATTCAAGCCTGGAATCTCAAAGATATCGCTGTAGTCTTGAATGACTCGGTCATAGGGCATACAGATGCTGATGGAACGTTTGTCGTTCCGTTGCTCTACGAAACAGATTCACTGCGTGTACAGGACGAGGATTTCACTTTTATTCGCGAGCGGTTTTGGACCTCATCTCCACAGTTCAGCTATCGATTTTTCGCCCAGAAAAGGCTCGATTCATTCGATGTGAATGCCATCGATTTTCTGACCAGTCTGCAGCTTTCCAACGGTCTTGTTCCTTCGATAGAGGGCGGCACCGTCATTAGCACTTACGATCAGGCCCTGGCGATAATCGCATTTTGCATCAGCGGAGAAGTCGAGGCTGCCGAAAAGGTATTGGACTATTTCGAATCTCGACGCGTTCCCGAATTGGAACAAGGTCTGGGAGGTTTTTATCAATTTCGTTCGCCAACCGGCATCCCTACAGGCAACCGCTGGATGGGGGACAATGCGTGGTTATTGCTAGCGGTGCAGATCTACCATAGGACCATTAATCACGGCATTCTGAAATACGGTGCACTTCAGGGGTCCTTACACTTTTGGCTCGCTTCTTTAGAGGATCCTAACGGCGATGGTTTGTACGGTGGGTACCGAGAAAATGGAGATACCATTCATAAAATTACGGAAGGCAATATTGATGCCTTCGCAGCACTTACTTCTGCCGATGTGTGTGCGAGTATTCTTCGTCATCTCGAGAAGGATAAATGGGACCCAGTGGATGGGAATCTCATGGCTTGGCCAACGAACAACGCTTATAAGTTCGCATTAGACTGCAATACTTGGAGTTATTGTGCATTTCCGGCATATCCAGAGTCGGCCCGAACGGGTTTGGATAAGTTTCAGCTCACTGCCACTAGTGCGGTATCGGGCGAAACCATCACAGGGTATTGCTTTGATGAAGATCAGGATGCCTTATGGTTTGAAGGAACTGCACAAGTCGCACTCATGCATTGGGTGGCCAGCGATTCAACGGCAGCGAATGAGGTGTTGACCGAGCTTCGAAAAGGCTGGATTACGAGCGCCTCGGGACATCAAGGGCTCCCTTATACAGCGAATCACGGCACCAGCTATGGTGCGGGTGAACTTTGGGCCACAGCAGCAACGGATCCATGTGTTTCTTCTACGGCATGGTACCTCATGGCATCGCATCGGTTTAATCCCTTCTTCGGCAGTAAGAGGAGAAACATTTCAGAGGGTCCTGTTTTTTGGCTATAACTGCGTGATTTAGTTGCATCTTTGCAACATGGAACACAAAAGCGGTTTTGTCAATATTATCGGAAATCCCAATGTGGGGAAGAGTACACTCATGAATGCCCTTGTGGGTGAGCGGCTGAGTATCATTACACCCAAGGCACAGACTACACGTCACCGTATTTTCGGGATTTTGAATGAGCCTGAGTACCAGATCGTATTTTCAGATACCCCAGGTGTTATTCAGCCCGCTTATAAGATGCAAGAGCATATGATGAAGTTTGTGTCTGAGGCATTTGAAGACGCAGATGTGTTCCTGTATTTGGTGGAACCTGGTGATCGGGCGCTCAAAGATCAAGGCTTTTTTCAGAAATTGGAAACGACTGAGCTGCCTGTTTTGTTGATTATCAACAAGATCGACACGACTGATCAGGAGCGATTGGAAGAAGAAGTGGCGTATTGGAAGGAAACATTACCGAAAGCGGAGATTGTTCCTATTTCGGCTTTAGAAAAGGCGAATACCACGTATTTATTGGAGCGCCTTGTCCAATTAATGCCGCTCAGCCCCCCTTATTTCGACAAGGAGGCATTGACCGATAAGACAGAGCGATTTTTTGTTAGCGAAATTGTTCGAGAGCAAATATTGCTGAATTACAAGAAAGAAATTCCCTACAGCGTTGAGGTCGATGTAGAGGATTTCAAAGAAGATGAAGACATCATTCGCATCCGTACCGTAATTTATGTGGCACGTGATTCGCAGAAGGGAATCATCATAGGACATAAGGGCTCCATGCTGAAAAGAGTAGGGATCGGAGCTAGAAAACAACTTGAAGCTTTCTTTTCAAAGAAAATCCATTTGGAGACCTTTGTGAAAGTGAAGAAAAATTGGCGTGACAACGATATGCAGTTGAAGCGCTTTGGTTACAAACAGTAATAGTATGAGCAATATAGTTGCTATCGTGGGTCGCCCTAATGTTGGGAAGAGTACCCTTTTTAATCGCCTTATCAAGCGCCGTGATGCTATCGTTGATAGTACAGCTGGTGTGACACGTGACCGTCACTACGGAAAGAGTGATTGGAATGGAAAGGAATTTTCTGTGATTGACACGGGGGGGTACATTGAAGGATCCGAGGATATTTTCGAAGCGGAAATACGTCAACAAGTCGAGTTGGCTTTGGACGAGGCTTCCGTAATTCTATTCGTGCTCGATTTACAAGCGGGATTGACTGAATTTGATAAGATCATTGCGGACCTACTTCGCAAGACTGAGAAACCTGTAGTTTACGCTGTGAACAAGGTAGATAACAGCATGCTGGAGCTAGAGGCAACCGAGTTTTACGGTCTGGGTATCGAACGCTACCACACCATTTCAGCTGTGAACGGCGGAGGAACTGGAGATTTGCTCGATGAATTGGTCGAGCATATGGATGAAAATCCAGTGGATGACTTCGACGACTTACCGAAGATGGCTATAATCGGACGTCCGAATGCGGGAAAATCGTCTATTGTGAACGCCTTATTCGATGAGGAGCGCAATATTGTTACGGATATCGCAGGGACTACTAGGGATACCGTAAATACACGCTTCAACAAGTTCGGATTCGATTTCATGTTGCTCGATACTGCAGGTCTTCGCAAGAAGGGAAAAGTACACGAAAACCTTGAGTTTTATTCAAATATGCGTTCGGTTCGAGCGATCGAACATGCGGACGTATGTATGATGATTGTTGATGCGACGCGCGGATTTGAATCACAAGACATGGCCATTGTTTCACTTGTTGAAAAGAACAAGAAGGGACTTGTGATGGTCGTGAATAAATGGGATTTGGTAAATAAGGAAACCAACACGGTTCGTGATGCAGAAGCTCACATTCGTAAGAAATTGGAGCCCTTTACCGATTTTCCCATCATATTTACGAGTGCCTTGACCAAACAACGTGTCTTAAAGGCGTTTGAAGAGGGTGTGAAGGTCTACGAGCGTCGCAAGCAGAAGATTAGCACTTCGAAGCTCAATGATACCATGCTGGAGATTATCAAGAGCTATCCGCCACCGGCAGTAAAAGGGAAATACGTGAAGATTAAATTCTGTACGCAGTTGCCTACTCGAACTCCGCAATTTGCCTTCTTCGCGAACTTACCGCAATACATTAAGGAACCGTACAAGCGCTTTTTAGAGAATAAAATGCGTAAAGCGTTCGACTTCCACGGTGCTCCTATCGAGATATTCTTCCGTCAGAAGTAGTATCCATTTTTAGGATTTACGATGTATTGATTTTCGGGGTTTATAATTGATAGCAGATTACAGAGTTACTGTGTCCAGTGATTACTACTGGGCGTCCTGTTGAGGATAATCTGCCCGCTTTTGCGTGTGTTCCACTATACGTATTTAGTGTCTCGATACTGGTCAAGTTCAGTACGGTGATGGTTCCTTCACTTGAGAACAACACGCCAGTTCCGCCAGGGTAGCTCTCTAATTCAACCAGGTTTTGTGATTGAAAATCAGAAATGTTTCCGTCGGTGATGATTTGAACTTCGTCTTCAGACCACACTATGGATCCGTAATTTTCGGTGCGATATCCAATCGGTTCTGAAAGGGCTAATTCTTCAAATGAGAATGTACCGTCCCAAAGTTGTCTCTGTAACTGTGATGAACTTCCAAGTCGCACAATGGCTGGAATTGGGCCGTCTACCATCGACCATGGATTCGAACTTGCCTCAAAGGCATTGGTTTTCAAACGTATTTCGCCACGTCTATTTAAGACGACTGGTGTAGTCCGGGTAGAGGTAATGATATAGTCCTTTCCGTTTTTCTGGAAGAGGAACGGCTTTTGAATGAGTGGATCTTTTGAAGCATCCGTTTTCCAACCTTTGACCAATTGACCATCTCCCGTGTAGTTGTATATCGAAGTTCCGCATGGCACAAGGATGCGGTAATTTCTGTTTTTGTCATAGTCTAAAACTGCAGCTCCAAGTGTCGTACTTTGCGGCAAGGAAATAGGATAGTTCTCCACATCTCTACCCAACAAATCAATACAGTGCAATTGATTTGAGGTTGTGAAGAGCAATTGAAATTTATTGTTTTTAAACAGATCCACTTGATCGATGTCCCCAACAATTGGTCCTTCTAGTGTTTTCTTCCATGCGATTTTACCATCTTCCAGCAGCCAATACACGATGTTCGAGGCATCTTGAACGAGCACATTGTTGAGGCCTGTGCGGTGGTTTTTAACCAGCCAAGGTCCCCTGGAAATTTCTGCTTCTAAAGCCGTAGACCAGAGGTAAGTACTGCTTTGTGTTGTGGACTCTTCTTGCGGATAAACAGTAATGTTTCCGAAGGCTAAATCATCTTTTACATCTAGGCTTGCAAGCACATTCATATTGGACCAATTTCCACCGCTCACCCCAGTGATCAATGATTTTTCTTCGGCGAGTGTCAGCGGAAAGGCAAGGCTGAAGTGTGCTTTTTCGTCGATGTGCTCTTTAAAGCTGCTCAATCTGTCCGTATTGCCCCAGTGTTTGCCAAGGCGTAATTCTCCCGCATACACCTCGAGTATGTTTTCATTCGAGGCGAGCAGTAGCCAATCGTCATGAATCATCCAGGAAGGTGTTCCTAGGTCGCTGAAGAACCATCCAAAGAGGCTACTAAAGACGAATTTGTGCTTTTCTTGAAGTGTGCCTTTTGGCATGCCTTGCCATAGGCTAGATTGACTGCTGATATGTTCTAGCGCATCTTTCATGGCACTAGATTCCTCTAAAGCTATGCCTAAAACGACCTCATCGCCATATCCGGCACGGAACATCGCTCCACTAACCCAAGTGGTGGCTTTCATGGCGTCTATTCCTGCGGCGTCAAGTAATGAATTGGCTTTTTTAAGGCGTTGCTTTTTACCGCGATAACGGTTGAAATCACGCATCCATTCAGTGGGTTTGCCAACATTCATGGTTAAAGCGTACGAACTAGAGGATGCAATCGCAGCACTGTAATTTGTCGGTGTGGCTCTGTGGTTGAAGTTACTTAAGAAGGTGTTTGAACTATCGCTACTCAAACTCACCGCATTGATAATGAGTTTGTTTTCGCGAATCGCAACATCCATTTCACTCCAGCTTGCAAGGTGCTTCGCCCAGCTGAGGTCAGCATGGAAGAATTGATCACCGACCGACTCTAGCTCACTGTGCTGAAGGAAAATATTTAGGTCGTCGCTCGAAGAGGCATTGGTCCAAAGCTTGTTGAATCCTGCGTTTTTTTGAATGTCTGTTCCGTTGTTGAATTGATTCAAAAGATCCTGAAGAAGTCCCTCATTTTTACACCAGGCTAAGGCATTTCCTTCTCGAACGATGAAAACGCTGTCCCAAGGCGTTATCACGTGTTCCTCTAAGCCCAGCGAGGCTTGTTTCTCCGGTGCTAGAGTAGTGGACCAAAGCCAATCCATTTTATCTGCTCCCGAAGGCACTAATGCTCCAATCCAAATACCTTCAGATCGCTGCTGTAGTTGGTCGAACGGGATGGCTTGTAAAGCGTCTACCCCTGAAGAATCTGCGAGCGCCTGTGCTCTATCCAAGGCATTGATTTTTACAACAACCGATGCATTCAATGGAATAAAGGAGGTTTCGGTTTGAGTTTTCGCCGATTCACTACATTGGAGGAGTAGGAGAGATAGACCTAGAAACAGTACGAGCTTTGGGAATTTCATGGACTTGAAATTTTTCCATAAAGCTACCGAGATTTGTCTCAAACGAGTAGTGGCAAACTGCTTTAGTTTTTCACAAATCGAACAGGTTCAGTTGTCTGGGTAGCAACTGGAAACTCATTCGATGTTCCGGAGTGGGTCCATGTGCTCTGATGGCCTCGCGATGTGCTTTTGTTGGATAGCCTGCATTGCGCTCCCATCCGTACTCCGGATACTTGAGCGAGAGCGTTCTCATGTGTTCGTCTCGATACGTTTTTGCTAGAATAGAGGCTGCAGCAATATTCATGTACGTAGCATCTCCCTTGATTTGGCAATGAAAAGGAAGGTCGTCCAAAGGGTGGAACCGATTCCCATCAACGGCTATGAAATCAGGCGTTGTACTCAATCCGCGAATGCTTTTGTGCATGGCTAATATGCTAGCGTTGAGGATGTTTATTTTATCTATTTCCTCGGGGCCAACATGTGCCACACACCAAGCGATGGCTTCCTTTTCGATGATGGGACGCAAGCTATTGCGCTGTTTTTCGGTCAATTGTTTGGAATCATTCAAAAGCGAATTTTCAAAGTCTGGTGGCAAAATCACCGCTGCTGCTGTCACCGGGCCGCTCAAACACCCGCGACCAGCTTCATCTGTTCCTGCTTCTAAAAGGTCTAAGCTGCTGTGTTGGAGTTTCATCGTTCTAACTTATTGAAGCGTTCCACCCATAATGACGCACTTGTTTTCCAATCGTACTTCTTACTTCGCTCAAGGCTTCGTGTGCTCCAGTCTGCATAGGTCGTTGTGATTTGGTGCATTGCCAGTGACCATTGTTCTGCATCAAAGGTGTTCACCAGAATTCCAGCGTCTTTTACTACTTCACGAAGTGCACTGTTATCGGAGCTCAACACCGCTGTTCCACATTGCATGGCTTCAATCACAGGTATTCCAAAGCCTTCTAAAGCGCTGGGCATGCAAAATGCGGTTGCGTTTTGATACAGCTTTTCGAGTTCATCATCACTCAGGCGACCAAGAAACTCAACGCTGGATGCATGGCTTAATTGTGATAAGGTTTGCTGAAGCTCAGGATCTGTAAAATGAGCTGCGCCGGCAATTTTCAGTGTAAACTCGTGTGTGTCCGGTTTCTGTTTGAACGCATCGAACGCCTCTAACAAGGTCTTGAGGTTTTTTCGTGGCGTCATCGCTCCTACAGCACAAAAGTAGGGCAGTCGCTCCTTAGGTCCAGGAGAGAAAATGCGCTGAGAGGCGTTGGGAGTGACAATGATTTCCTCGCTTGATACCCCATAGCGTTCTGCAATATCCTCACGACTCCATTCGCTTACGGTAAAAAGCTGATTCGCTGAGTGCGCCGCTTCACGAATTTCCTTTTTGTAGTACGCAGCCACTCGAGTAGGAAGCCATTCGGGATGATGTTCAAAATTCAAGTCGTGGATCGTAATCCATTGCTGTGCGCTTGTGCGTGCAGGAAGTCCGTCCGGTGACCAATACAAATCTGCAGATTCCCTCCATAGAATGTGAGGAACGGCCCAGCGGTTCCAAATATGCCAAAGCCAAGGGTGGCGAGCTGGCGGAAGCACCGTGCGATGAGTAATATTTTTTCGATGTATCAGTGGATTTTTCGCTGCGCTCGGCCTGTCGTAGAGCAAGGTGAACTCTATTTGCGGTAGCGCTTCAGTGATGTGTTCAAGCATACGCAAGGTATAGATACCTGTTCCTTCTAGTTTTCCTGGCAAAAGCCACCTTGCGTTTACGACTACTTTCATCTCTTCAAATGTACAAAACGCCACATCTCAGCGTTAGTAAAGCGGTATATTCGCAGCATAAATAGCTCAATACCCGCTATCCATGTGGAATAAGGTCAAAAATTTTGTTGGAGATTCTTCTGGAGCTGCCCTTGCGAAGGGCGGTCTCGTCGTCCTGATTTTTAAAGTTATCGGGGCCTTGGGTGGTTATGTACTTTTATTTTCTTTGGCACAGGCTGGGGGAGAGCTTTCAGTAGGTGTATACGAGGTTGCTTTCACACTAGTGCTTATTGGCTCTACCCTTGGTCGCTGGGGGTTAGATACAGTAGTGGTAAAAGAAATGTCGAGAGAAGCCATAGATAGTGCACCTTCACGAACATTGTATTTAGCCATATTTTATCGAGTCCTTCTCATGGTCATCGGGGTTGCGGTATTGGCATTTTTGTTTTCGTCATTCTTGACGGGAGTCTTTTTTCAAAATACGCCTAGTGAGGTTCTTGCGATGGCGGCATTTGCCACTATCCCCTTCACCATGATGCTGCTCAATGCCGAGGTTTTTCGTGCTTTAGGCAAACCACTCCTGTTTTCACTGAACCAGCACGGAACGGTCTATATCATCATGGCCATATTGCTGTGGGTCATTCCATTTCCAGGGGATATGGCCTCTTCGGCAAGTGCTCAAATCGCTTTGATGCTTCTATTGGGACTCTCAGGGCTCTTTTTTGCGGTTTCAACCATTTACATTCTATCGATCACAACTAGGAAGACCTACACGAAACCACCTAATTGGAAGGGGAATTTGTTTAAAATGGCAACTCCAATGTTGATCTCATCTTCGCTTTTTCTAGTCATAAGTTGGTCAGATACGCTGATGCTGGGGTATTATTTAACAGAAGATCGCGTTGGGATGTATAGAATTGTTTTTAAAATAGCTACCCTAATCACTTTTGCTCAATTCGCTTTGAACACCGTCGTAGCTCCCATGGTGAGTGCACTTCATGAAAAAGGAACTGCTCTTGACGTGTTAACCACTAAGGTAGCTCGTTTGAATCTCATTACGGCAGGTCCCATCTTTGTTGGAATCGTGGTCCTCGGCCCTTGGCTCATCAGTATGTTCGGCGTGGCGGGAGCTGCTAGTGCATACCCTTGGCTTTTGATTTTAGCCTTTGGCCAATTAATCAACGCATTTGCTGGCCCAGGTCTAAACATTCTCAACATGACGGGCTACGAAAAATCGGCCCGAAATACCATGCTGGTCGTGGTCGTATTAAATGTTCTTTTGAATCTGATACTCATACCAACTCTAGGCCCATTGGGCGCGGCAATATCAACTACCACAACAATGGTGGGGTGGAATGTTTGGGCGGCCCTCTTGGTTTTTAAATACCACGGGGTAGTTGCGGTTCCATTTTTAACACACATTAAAAAATGATGCCACCCAAGCCTGTTGTTCTGATCGGTGCCGCAAAGGCTGGGACTACGAGCTTGGCTCAAGCGCTTTCGATGCATCCCGAGATTGCGGAATTGGCGATTAAAGAACCTGGATATTACTGTACGGATGTAAGGACGACTGATTTTTCGCAGGCCTACCGAAAGCTCCTGTCTTTTGAGGAGTCTCGGTATTTCAGTTCAATGGCTTTAACGCCACGTCACATCGCGTTTGTTTCTTTGAAGGAAAACTATTCTCGACTCATCAAAGCGGCGACAGAGGCTTGTCCTAATGCGCGTTATTATTTAGATGCTTCCACTGCGTATTTATACAGTCAAACGGCCGCTGCAGAGTTGCACGCAGCTGAGCCCGAAGCAAAGATTATAGCTGTACTACGCCATCCCGTTTCTCGAGCCTACTCTCATTACAATATGGCGAGAAGATACGGCTTAGAGCGTCGCTCTGCGTTAGAGGCATTCTCCCAAGAATCAAAGCTAGAGCGAGCAAGATGGGGAATCGATGAGTGCTATTTGGAGTTGGGAAATTATTCCGAGCAGTTAAAACCTTATTTAGAACTTTTCGATCGATCTCAAATTCTCCTGCTCTTTCACGAGGATTTGAAAGCGCGTCCCGATGAGGTCTTACAGAAAGTCGCAGACTTTTTAGGACTCTCTGCCTTTGTGCATTCTATACCTGAAAATGAAAACAAGGCGGCGGTTCCGAAATCAGGTGTGGCAGCGGTTTTTGCCTCAGCTTTAAAGGGCGGTATTCGCGATAAAATCCCGTCGGGAATCAAGCGCTTTGGCAAACGAATTCTATTCAGCGAGCCAGATTCGTTAGATAAGGATGCTCGCACGGTATTAGTTCGTTACTTTGCAGCAGAAATTCAACGGCTCGAAGAGCTTTTAGAAATAGACTTAAGTCACTGGAAATAAATAAAATATGGAATATAGTAGTGCAAATTTGATTGCGTTTTTCTACAAGAATTGGAAGCAATTGATCGTAATTCCTTTCATCGCTATGGTGGTTGCGGTTATCTTTAGTGGTCCGACATTTATCAAGCCGCTTTTTGAAGCTCAGGTGATTCTATTCCCTTCTACTACCAACTCCGTCTCGAAAGCACTTTTACCCCAGCAAAACGGCTACGGCGACCAGGATATTTTAGAGTTTGGTGATGAGCAGCAAGCTGAACAGCTCCTGCAAATCTTAAACTCTGGTGAGATTCGTGATTCTGTGATTAAGAAATTCGATTTGATGAATCACTACGAGATCGATGAGGATACCAAATACAAACGGACGAAACTCTTCAAGGAGTACGAGTCTAAAATTGAGTACGCACGTACCCAATTCATGTCGGTTGAAATCAACGTTCTAGATACTGATCCACAAACGGCTGCGGATATCGCAAACTACATTTCCTACCTAGTAGATAAGGTGAAACGTCGCGTTCAAAAGAATCGCGCTCAGATGGGATTGGATATTGTTCGTTCCGAGTACCACAACCTTCAGGCTGAAATCCAGCTCATGGAAAACAAAATCACCGAATTGCGCTACAAAGGGGTTCATGATTACGAAAGTCAAAGCGCCGTGTTCAACGAACAATATGCCATAGCTATTGCCGAGAGTGCCAAACCGAGCGTGATTAAACAACTTGAACGCCGATTAGATACGCTAGCGAAATACGGTGGGAAATACGTTGCCATTCGCGATGAACTTCAGCTTCTGAAAGAGGAAGAGGTAAAGCTTCGTACAAAATTTGACCAAGCGAAAGTAGATGTCAATCAAACGCTTCCTGCGACCTTCAAGGTCGATGAGGCTTTCGCGGCTGAGCGCAAGACTTACCCGAAGCGCAGTGTGTTGATCCTAGCTGTGGGGCTAGCGACTTTTATTCTCGTCGTCTTCATTCTTTTGGTTCGCGGTACAATTTTAGAGTTGCGCGAAAAAGCATAAAACGTGATTCTCGCACCCGAATTCAGTCGTAAAGCCTTACTCTATTTAGGCATAATACTCACGCCACTCATCGCGCTCATTGTCGTAAACGAATGGTGGGAAGTGCTGTTTATTCCCGTCGGGTTACTCACCGTTTGGTTAACGCTTTACAGATTGGATTGGGCCATGTGGCTTATCGTTTTAGCCACTCCCGTTAGTGTGACTTTAAATGATCTTACGGGAGGGTCGGGACTTTCCTTGCCCACAGAGCCTTTGTTGGTTTTAGTTACGCTCATTACTCTGGTCAAATTCTTTTTCTTCGAAGAGTTTGATCAACGACTGATCAAGCATCCTATCTCCATCGCTATTTACGTATACCTCGCTTGGATGCTCTTGACCGTAGTGACCTCTGAGCTACCATGGGTATCTATAAAGCAGTGGATTACCAGAGTTTGGTTTATCGTTCCTTACTACTTCGTTTTGGGACACTTGTTCTTAAAAAGCCCTAAGAACCGCACTGTCTTTCTTTGGCTCTTCCTCGTTCCTTTGATTGTCGCATGTTTATACACGATTGTCATTCACAGCCAATACGGTTTTACAAAGAAGACCTCTACTTGGGTCATGTTCCCGCTGTTTAAAGAGCATACTTCCTACGGAGCAGTGTTGGCAATGTTTTATCCAGCGGCGCTCTTCCTTGCTTTCCGTAAATCTTCATGGGGATTCAACGCTGTTGCCATGGTCCTTTTGCTCATCTTGACAGTCGCTATTATTCTTAGTTATACCAGAGCCGCTTGGTTATCCCTTTTGGGCGCAGGTGCCGTTTATATGATTTACGTGTTCAAAATGTCACGAACAATGGTGTGGGCCTTGATTGGTTTAGTTCTTGTGGTTGCGGCTTTAAATTTTGATTTGATCTCTTCCAAATTTGAACGAAATCGCACGGATTCCTCTGACGATTTTAATGAGCACGTAGCATCGGTTACGAATGTGAGCACGGATGCCTCTAATCTGGAGCGAATCAATCGCTGGATGTGTGCTATTCGCATGTACCAGGATCGCCCTATTTTCGGACACGGGCCGGGGACCTACATGTTTCTTTATGCGCCTTACCAGAAGCCCCATGAAAAGACCATTATATCTACCAATGCCGGGAATAGGGGGAATGCACACAGTGAATATTTGAGTCCATTAGCAGAGTCTGGAACATTTGGTCTTCTGACATTTCTTGGAATACTACTAACCGTGGTTACTACCTCTATTCGAGCATACCAGCGCCTCGTAGATTCTCGAAGCAAAGGATTGCTTCGGACCGCCTTCTTAGGTTTAATCACTTATTATCTCCACGGATTTTTGAATAATTTCCTCGATATGGACAAGGCAAGTGCGCCTTTTTGGGGATTTACGGCACTTATTGCTGTTCTCTCATTGTCTCAAAATGAGACTACTAGCTCAAAATAGCTCCAATTTTACCCGGAATTAGGAATTTTTATTCGCTTTTGAAAGTGAGGTCAACGCTACTATTAAAGGGCATTGTAACCTTTTGTTTTGCTGTTTGAATGCTTGAATTTGAACCTCTTACAATTATTGCGAATGACGGTGTAATCGGTACACTTTTTTGTGGTTTGCCTAAAATTACGTTGTGATTAGTGCAAATAATTGAATCGACACTTGCATTTAAACTATATAAACTTGATTTTAGCCTTGCTTAACATACGTTTAACACAAAAACAGGTACAATGAAAAACAAATTGTCACTGTGGTCAGTACTCATTTTCGTACTCTCCGTGAATTTTGCGCTTGCGCAATCTGTCTCGGGTGTCGTTACTGATGCTGCTTCAGGAGAACCACTACCAGGGGTAGCGGTTGCGAAGAAGGGAACCAACAATGCAGAGCTCACAGATTTTGATGGTAAGTTTACCATTACGGCTGAGAAGGGTGCTACATTGGTGTTCTCATCTATGGGTATGGAAACTAAAGAAGTTGCAGTAACTTCTGATTTCCTACAAGTTTCTTTAAAAGCTGCTTCAAGTCAACTTGACGAAGTAGTTGTTACAGCTCTTGGTATTTCTCGTGAGAAGAAATCATTGGGTTATGCAACTCAGGAAGTTGATGGTGCAGCAGTGACTACCGTTAAAGACGCAAACTTTGTCAACTCTTTGAGTGGTAAGGTTGCGGGTGTAAATATTCAGAGCTCTGGTACGCTAGGTGGTTCTTCGAATATTGTAATCCGTGGTTACAAGTCTTTGACCGGTAACAACCAAGCCTTGTTCGTTGTGGATGGTGTGCCAATTTCTAACTCTACCGGTAACAGCTCTAACGTTGCTTCTGGTCGTGATGGTTATGATTATGGTAACGCTGCAATGGATATCAACCCAGAAGATATCGAGAACATCTCTGTATTGAAGGGTGCGGCTGCTACTGCGTTGTACGGTTCTCGTGCAGCTAACGGTGTGGTTCTTGTTACTACGAAAAGCGGAAAAGCTTCTGGTGGTAAAAAGACCCTAGGTATCTCTGCTAGTACAGGTATTACAGTAGGTACAGTGAACGCAAATACGTTCGTTCGTCACCAAAATCAGTACGGTCCAGGATACGGTCGTTACTACGGTCCTAACTACATCACCACTGCTCCAGGCGATTCTACATTTGTAGACGGTCGTGCACAAGCCTATGATGTAAATGGTGACGGTAACACTGATATCGCACTTCCAATGGGAGAAGATGCTTCTTGGGGTCTTGGTGTAGATCCATCATTGGACGTATACGGTTGGGAATCTATCTTCCCAGAATTGCCAGGTTATGGCCAACCTCAAAAACACGTTGCTCCAGAAAACGGTGCAATGAGCTTTTGGCAGCAGAGCATCACTCGCAACAACAACTTCGCGATTGATGGTGGTAGCGAAAACACTTCGTTCCGTCTTTCTGCAACAAACTTTACACAATCAGGTATCGTTCCAGGATCAAGAATTGGTCGTGATAACGTAAGTTTCAGCGGTAAATTCAATGCTTCTGAAAAACTAACTGTTAGTGCTAAAGCAAACTACGTGAAACAAAACGGTAAAGGTCGTTACGGAACTGGATACGACGCTCGTAACCCGAACCAGTCTTTCCGTCAGTGGTATAACGCTCTTACTGACATGAGTGCACAGAAAGATGCATACATGAACTACGGTAAGAAGAACTACTCTTGGAATGCTTACGGTTACGGTGCGGCTAACCCAACCAAACCTCACTACTTCGATAACTTCTACTTCTCTGCACTTGAGAACTTCTCAACGGATACTCGTAACCGTTTGATCGGTAACATCATGGCAGAGTACCAAATCAACGATTGGTTGAAATTGACAGGCCGTATGGCTGCTGATACGTACTCTGAACTTCGTGAGGAGCGCATTGCAGTAGGTTCTGTAGATGTAAGTAGATACAGCCGTAACAACCGTTCATTTACTGAGCGTAACAACGACTTGTACTTGAACTGGAACAAATACTTCGGTAACGAAGGCGAGATCAGCTTTGCTGGGGTTGTAGGTTACAACCAACGTCGTACTCAATTCCAGTCTATTTCTGCTGCGACAAACGGTGGTTTAGTGGTACCTGGCGTTTACGCTTTGAGCAACTCTATTGCAGCTCCAGCTGCACCATCTGAAACAGCTTACCAACTAGGTGTTGATGGTCTTTACGGTCAGGCGTCTTTCGGTTACAAGAACTTCTTGTACGTAGACCTTACTGCTCGTCGTGACGTGAGTTCAACGCTTCCTGTAGGAAATAACTCATTCTTCTACCCATCAGCTACTTTGAGCTTTATCTTCTCTGAGTTTGTTGACGTTGACGGATTTGATTTCGGTAAAGTTCGCTTGAACTGGGCGAATGTAGGTTCTGATGCACCTGCACAAGCACTTGCTGACGCATATGGTATCGGTACTCCATTTAATGGTGTAACTCTTGCTTCTGCACCATCTACGCAGAATAACGCTAACCTACTTCCTGAGAACACTCAATCTATCGAAGCTGGTCTGGAGTTGAAGTTCTTGAAGAACCGTGCTGGTTTAGACTTTAGTGTTTACCAGAGCTCTACATTCAATCAAATTCTTCCTGCTCAAGTTTCAACTGCAACAGGTACGTACTTCAAGTATGTTAATGCTGGTCAGATTGACAACAACGGTGTGGAACTTAGCGCTTACTTTACGCCAGTTCAAACAGACGATTTCTCTTGGGACATCAACGTGAACTGGTCAAGAAACCGCAACAATGTAGTTGAACTATTCGGTGATTCTAAAACACTTCTATTGGCTTCTGTTCAAGGTGGTTTGAACGTAACTGCTCGTGTTGGAGAAGCTTACGGTACGCTAGAAGGAACTTCTTTCGTTCGTGATGGTGCTACGGGTGCTCCATTGGTATACGACTGGAGTAGCTCACGCGGTGGTGCTCGTTACCACGTAGGCGATGTAGGTGTTATCGGTAATATCCAAGCTGATTGGAGAGGTGGTGTGAATAACGCATTCTCTTACAAGAACATCACTCTATCTGCACTAATCGATATGCAAATGGGTGGAGACTTCTTCTCTCTTGATACTTGGTACGGTTACGGTACTGGTGTTTACGATTTCTCAGCAGGTACTAACGCTGATGGAAACCCAATCCGTTCTTCTGTAGAAGATGGTGGTGGTCTTTCTTGGGAAGAGCTTGGTCACTTAGGTATCGAGAATGTTATGCAGTGGGACGGTGCAACTGTGGATGCTGATGGCAACCCAGTAGGTACTGAAAACACTACTAAAATGTGGATGAATGACTACGGTAATGCATTAGGATGGGCTCTAGGTGGTCCAAACGAATTGCATGTTTACGATGCGTCGTTCGTGAAACTAAGAGAAGTTGCTTTGACTTACCGCGTACCTTCAAGCGCTTTGGCTGATTTGCCAGTTGCTGGAGTAGATGTAAGCTTGATCGGTCGTAACCTCGCTATCCTTTACAAGAACACTCCTTACTCTGATCCAGAGGCAGGTCTTGCTGCGGGTAACGTTCAAGGGTACCAATCAGGTGCTTACCCATCATTGCGTGAAGTTGGTGTGAACTTGAGAGTTAAATTCTAAGAATTACGAGAAATGAAAAAGTTATTATTCGCAGCTTCAGCTGCATTAGCCATCACTTCTTGTACTGGGGACCTAACCGATCTCAATGTGAACGGAAAGGCTCCTGAGAAAGTTCCAGCAGGCGCTCTATTTGCAAACGCAACTATGGGCTTCTACGACTACGCCTCAGTACAAAATGTGAATCAAAACAACCTACGTTTGTGGGCTCAGCAATGGACGCAGACCACTTACGTAGATGAATCCAACTTCGAGCTTACAGAGCGCGATGTGAACGGTAGCACATACACTCGTATGTACACGACTGTGATCCGTGACTGTGAGGAAGCACGCGCCGCATTAGCGGATGTTGTAGCTTCTGATGCAGATCTACAAGCTGCAGATGCAAGTATCGAAGTAATGGAAGTTTTAGCATACAGCTTCTTGGTGGATCTTTTCGGAGATGTTCCTTACACTGAAGCTCTTTCTGAAACAAACACTCCAGCATACGACGATGATGCAGCTATCTATATGAAGCTTCTAGAGCGTTTGGATGCTGCTACCGGTAAATTGAACGGTATGTCTGCATTTGGTAGCTCAGATATCATCTACGGTGGTGATGCTTCAGCGTGGAAGAAAGCAGCCAATTCTTTGATGTTGCGTTTAGCGGTTCGCATTATTGATGCAGATCCAGCGGCAGCGAAGACTTATGGTGAGAAAGCAATCTCAGGTGGTGTATTCGCTTCTACAGCGGACGACATGCGTTTGTTCTACTCTTCTGCTCCTCCTCACACTCACCCAATGTGGGAAACTCTAGTACAGAGTGGACGTACAGATTTCATCGCTTCAGGTACTTTGGCTGATGCAATGAACATGTACAATGACCCACGTCGTGCTAGTTTCTTCAAGAACTTAGGTGGTTCTGACTCAGTGATTGGTGCTCCGCACGGTCTACAGTCTGACTACTACCAGTTCTCTCAGCCAGGTGTAGCACTTGAAGACCCAACTTGGTCTCACGCGGCTATCGACTATGTTGAAGTTGAGTTCTTGCTTGCTCACGCTGCAGTAGCAGGATGGGCTGGTACAGGTGATGCTGCTACACACTACAACAATGCAGTTGCTGCATCTGTGATTGAGTGGGGTGGTGATCAAGCTGCTGCGGATGCTTATTTGGCTCAAGCGGGTGTAGCATTTGATGCTGCAACGGCTGCTGCTCAAATT
>Ga0102948_1000196_pt1 | contig 22505 bp, 19 predicted proteins | sample SalPonA_A_H2O_MG_FD_78211 | JGI IMG/M metagenome (GOLD analysis project Ga0102948, IMG submission 78211) | Water microbial communities from South San Francisco under conditions of wetland restoration - Salt Pond MetaG R2A_A_H2O_MG | ecosystem: Environmental > Aquatic > Non-marine Saline and... | reverse complement strand
TATTATACCGTTAAAACCCGTTCGTTGATCAGCTTTTGCCTGAAGTTTTTGATATCATACGCGCCCTGTGTCATTCCATATAGGTTACTTATGATTAAGCTTTCTAACGTATCGTTACTGCGTGGCAGAAAGGTATTACTTGAAGAAGCATCCGCTCAAGTATTTCCTGGCCATAAAGTAGCGCTAATAGGCAGTAATGGCTGCGGTAAGTCGAGCCTGTTTGCCCTATTGCGTAAAGAGCTTAGCGTTGATGCGGGTGACTGTAGTTTACCGTCTGATTGGCGCATTGTTAGTGTTGCGCAAGAAACGCCTGCAACTGACAGAACCGCTATTGAGTATGTGATTGATGGCGATAAACACTTACGCAACCTGCAACAGCAATTAGCCAATGCAGAACAGCGTGAAGATGGTGTGGCAATAGGACAAATTCATGGCCAGCTCGATCAAGCAGGCGCCTATGATGTTGAATCGCGAGCCGCGACAATATTGTCAGGGCTGGGGTTCACTAATGCGCAGTTATCGTCACCCGTGAGTGATTTTTCAGGGGGATGGCGTATGCGTCTTAACCTTGCGCAAGCCTTACTGTGCCCCTCCGACTTATTACTGCTAGACGAACCCACTAACCATTTAGATTTAGATGCCGTAATTTGGTTGGAAAAGTGGCTTCAACGCTACGATGGGACCTTGCTTTTGATATCGCATGACAAAGCATTTATTGATAATACCGTCGCGCAAATTGTGAGTGTTGAGCATCAAAAGTTAGTGACCTATACGGGTAATTATTCGGCTTATGAAACGCAGCGAGCTGAACGTATTCGTCTTCAAAACCTTGAGTATGATAAACAGCAACAAAAGGTGGCCCACCTTAATTCTTTTATCACGCGGTTTAAGGCTAAAGCTAGCAAAGCAAAGCAAGCACAAAGCCGGATTAAGCAGCTAGAAAAAATGGAAACGTTAATGCCAGCGCACATGGCAAGCCCGTTTAGTTTTTCTTTCGCGCCGCCTGTCGCATTACCTAATCCGTTGGTGCAAATGGAAAAGGTTCAACTTGGATACGACGAACGTATCGTGTTGCAACAGGTTAAATTGAATTTGGTTCCGGGTAGCCGTATAGGTTTACTCGGGCGAAACGGGCAAGGGAAGTCCACGCTTATTAAATTGCTTGCCGGTGTACATGACCCGAAACAGGGTGTTTTCAATACCGCAAAGGGCCTAAAAATTGGTTATTTTGCTCAGCATCAACTAGAGACGCTTGATGCGAATGCAACACCAATACTGCATTTGCAGCGCCTAGACGAAAAGGCGACAGAGCAACAATTGCGCGATTTTTTAGGTGGGTTTGGCTTTAATGGCGATGAAGCGCTTTCGTTGGTTGCACCCATGTCAGGCGGTGAAAAAGCCCGCTTAGTGTTAGCGCTTATTGTTTATCAAAAGCCCAACTTATTGTTGCTTGATGAACCGACTAACCACTTAGATCTAGAAATGCGTCATGCCCTTAATATTGCCCTTCAGGGGTTTGAGGGAGCAATGGTACTGGTATCTCATGATAGATTCTTGCTTTCGTCAGTATGTGAAGATTTCTACTTAGTCGACAGTGGCGCGGTTGAACCGTTTAGTGGTGACCTTGATGACTATCGCGATTGGATTTTAAAGCAACAAGCTGCTGAAAAGGCGAGAGCGAATAGCGAAGCCAAAGAGGAAAGCCAACCGTCTGAGAGTAAACCAGAACGCAAGGTTGATAAAAAAGAAGAAAAGCGGCGAGCCGCTGAGTTTAGGCAAAAAATCGCGCCGCTCAAAAAAGCCATAGAGAAACATGAAAAGGCAATGGAAAAATGCGCGTCATTACTCGCAGAGTTAGAAGCCACGATGGCCGACACGGGTTTGTATAGCGACGACAGGAAATCAGAGCTAATGCTATTGCTGGATAAACAAGCCACACTTACTCAGCAGTTAGAAGAAGAGGAAATGGCGTGGCTCGATGCGCAAGAAGAAATAGAAAAAGAGCGAGAGGAGTTTGAAAATGCATAGTTTAGATGCCTCATCGTTTTGGCAATACTCTGTTTCTCGTTACAGTGTAGGTGATACCGCACCGGTTGCGTTGGTGTTGCAAGACAACCACGGGGTCAACGTAAACGTACTGTTGTTACTATGCTGGTGCTTAGAAAATAACGTGGTTATTAATTTAATGCAGCTTAAAAAGGTGATAGACGCCGCAAGCCTGAAAGACGAGCACCTAATTAAACATAGGGAAATGCGCAAAGCCGCCCACCCTGATAATGGTGGTAATGCATTGCGGTATGACGCGCTAAAACAAGAAGAGTTAGCATTAGAAAAGCAGCAGCAGGCAGATATTATTGAAGCGTTTACGGCGCTAGAGGTAGCATCGTTACCTAGTGGAGCCTCTATGCCGAATAGTGGCGTGCTAAATGCGTCGATTGCATCTTTTATCAATGCATATGGTCTAAGAGACAGTGCTGAAGCGCGCCAACTGCTTAGCCACCTCGTTAAACAATTATCGTAAAAGAACGAGAATAAGCTATGAGTAAATCAGCGTTGTCGCATGGAAAAATTTTAAAAAGTAGTTTTCGGGTACCAAGCTGGGCTAAAAACAGGCACATGCAAACCATATGGCCCCGTTTCATCCAAAAACGCTTACCGCTAGATTACACCATGGAACGGTTAACATTGCCTGACGATGACTTTGTTGATGTGGCGTGGGGCCCGAAACCCTCTGAAACATCAGGTGTGGTGGTGTTATTTCACGGTCTTGAAGGCAGCATTCGCTCTCATTACGCGAATGACATGATGGCAAAATTATCTGTGAATGGTTGGCAGGTAGTCATGATGCATTATCGAGGCTGTAGTGGTGTGCCAAACCTTAAAGCGCGCGCTTACCATTCTGGCGAAACAGAAGACCCACAGTTTTTCTTAGAATGGTTAAACAGTAAATTTCCGAGTATACCCAAAGTAGGTATTGGCTTTTCTTTAGGCGGTAATATGCTACTTAAACTGTTGGGTGAGCATCCTGCACAAAAGTGGTTGAATGCGGCTGTGGCTATTTCATCTCCGCTTAAGTTAGCTGAATGTGCAAAATCCATCAATCAGGGCTTCTCAAGGGTATATCAAAAATACTTACTCAATAGCATGAAGAGCACGCTGAAAAAGAAGATGGCGTTTATCGATTACCGCAAACTTATTCAACTAAGTAGTGACGATGTGAACGGTATTACTAACTTTATGCAATTTGATGAGAAAATCACGGCTCCACTTCATGGCTTTGCAGACGCTCAGGATTACTACGAAAAGTGCAGTGCTTACCACTTTCTAAGTGCGATTCACTGTAAAACATTGGTGTTACATAGTATTGACGACCCATTCATGAACCACCTTATTGTGCCTAAAGAAGAAGAGCTTGCGCGTAATGTAACCCTTGAACTTAGTGAAAGCGGTGGACACGTTGGTTTTATGCAAGGCAATATGCTTAACCCTACTGTTTGGCTGCACGAACGTGTAAAACGCTTTGTTAGCGAGGTGTTGCCAATAAACCCTGACACTACTTACTGCAGAACATTATGATTATACCCATTAACGAACTGGCTCCTGAAACGCTTTATAGCCTTGCTGAATCATTCGTATTACGTGAGGGGACTGACTACGGCGAAGTAGAAGCACGTTTAGAAGACAAGGTAAACCAAGTGATAGTGTCGCTCAAAAGCGGAGAAGCAGTATTGGTTTATTCAGAGCTGCATGAGAGCGTAGATATAAAACGTCGGGAAGATATTGTGCATGGCGATGAGAATGTTGAATAGCGTCGAGTTATCTTTTTGTCAAAACGGTTAAAACAATGATGTTGCCGTAGGCATGCTTCCTCAGCAGTAATTCTTGCAATTAAAATATAAGGTGAACATACGTGCACGCCGAGAGCTTGGCGGGATTGGTACGAAAGCTTGCTGATACACAACAGAATTCCCTTAATAAATCCTTTCTTATTGCCTCCCTAACCAGTTGGAAAACAGTACTCACATTAACCGGCACTTCATAAGTCTATCTTAAGTTTCGTTTGTTAACTTTTTTCTATCGAAAATAGAATTTGCTTGATATTGAGGCTTTGATAGAGGGTTATGTGCAAATTTCAGTTGTAATACCAGCAAAAAATGAAGAAGAAAATTTAAAACCCTTAGTTGAGGAAATATATAGCGCGTTAACTAATGTAGCTAACTTTGAAATTATCTATGTTGATGATGGAAGTACAGACAAAACCTATGAGAAATTACTTTATCTGAAAGCCAGTGGCTTCGACAAAGTTACCGTACTTCGGCATAAGTATTCTGTTGGGCAAAGTACTGCTATTTGGACAGGGGTGAGCCATGCAAATGGAGAACTTGTTGTAACGCTTGATGCGGATGGGCAAAATGATCCAGCTGATATACCCAATCTCCTGACCATAGCGTCTCAACTTCCATTAGGTAGCCACTTTTGCATTGCTGGCTACCGTAGAAAAAGAAAGGATACCGTTTGGAAAAGATTTCAGTCCAAACTAGCAAATTCGGTGAGAGATAAAATTCTTCATGATGATACACCTGACACCGGTTGTGGGTTGAAGGTTTTTCCAAAACAAACATTCCTCGCCTTACCCTATTTTGACCATATGCATCGTTTTCTGCCCGCACTCATCCGGCGACAAGGTGGGATAAATAAAGTTGTTGAAGTGAATCACAGAGACAGGCAATTCGGAAAATCAAAGTATAATATGTCAGGGCGGCTTGGTGTTGGTCTTATTGATATGGCAGGAGTTTATTGGCTACAGAAACGTAATAAACTTAATGCTGTCATCGTAGAAAATGAAGAGATTAACTAATTGAATTCCAATATCCTTCGCTTCTTCATTTTGGGACTTACTGTCCTGTGTTTTAGTCATTTGATTTCACTCTTTCCGTCGTTTGACGCATTTAATCAGCAGTGGATAGACAAGCATACCCGCGATAATGGAGTGACGGGGGTAGTTCAGTTTTTAACCGTCTCAGTATTTTTACTCTCTATCGGACTTCCACGCCAGTTAGTTGCTTTTATGGGGGGGTATGCGTTTGGGTTTGCTGAAGGTGTCATCTATTCAACATTCGCAGCTACCCTTAGCTGTGCAGTAGTAATGGCAGTGTCACGGTATTTTGCCAGACCCCTTATTATTCATCATTTTGAAATACGGGTGCGCAAATTAGACCGCTTCTTACTTCGCTCTCCCTTTCTCAAGTCCGTTATCATTAGACTGTTCCCCGTTGGAAATAATCTATTCACAAACATTTGTGCTGGCGTTTCAAAAATTCCACAACACTCTTTTATTCTAGGATCTGCTCTTGGTTACATACCCCAAATGGCTGTGTTTGCTTTGATGGGTAAGGGTGTATTAGTTAACTCAGAGTTTAAAATAATTATAAGCGCCCTATTATTTGGACTGTCTAGCTTGCTCAGTGCATACCTTTTCAAGGTTTACCGCCGTCAACACTATAACGATCAAACTCATCGTTCACCCACAAAAAATGGTAAATGCAATAATGAATCAGATGATCTCAGCCATGAAGCATAGGACTAAGCACTCACATTTTACTTTCTGGCTTTTTTTACTGGCTAGCGTGTTGATATTTATTGGTCTTGGGTTACGAGACCCCTGGCCTGCTGACGAACCTCGTTTCGCTCAGGTTGCAAAAGAAATGGTCGAAACAGGTCAGTGGTTCTTTCCTGCAAGAGCGGGAGAGTTTTATCCTGATAAACCACCTGTATTTATGTGGTCTATCGCTTTTTTCTTTGCGCTATTCGGGTCAATTAAGGTTGCCTTTCTGCTCCCATCTGCTTTATGCAGTCTACTTACGCTTTTTTTGGTGTATGACATTTCAAAACGACTATGGAGCACAAAAGAAGCACTGATCGCAACGTCACTTCTCTTATTTAGTTTTCAATTTTTGCTTCAAGCCAAGACTGCACAAATAGACGCAATGGTGTGCTGCTGGATAACAGTCGGATGCTATGGTCTTCTGCGCTTTTTCTTAATTGGCAGGCAATGGCGTTGGTATTACCTGGCATTTTTCTTCATGGGAATTGGCGTTATCACAAAAGGGGTCGGATTTTTACCCATCTTGATGCTGCTACCATACCTTATACATCGACGCGTCTGGCCTCGGCAGAATATAGCTGAAAAGCATACCCAAAACTCCGTATTATCTTGGATAGCGGGGGGACTGGTTATGTTGCTGGCTATATCATTATGGTTTGTACCTATGTTGATATTGGTCGAAAATAGCAACGATCATTCACTTGCGCTATACAGAGATAACATTCTTCTAAGGCAAACGGTCACGCGATATGCTGATTCCTGGGATCACATAAAGCCGTTCTGGTATTACCTCGTAGAGGTTATTCCATTATTCTGGTTGCCGATTAGCATCGCTCTGCCATGGCTCATCCCGTTTTGGTATCGAGCGATTAAAAAAGGGGATGCCCGCATATTCGTTCCTCTCGGTTGGATTGTACTTGTCCTGCTTTTCTTTAGTTTAAGTCCTGGCAAACGGGGGGTGTATATCTTACCTGCATTGCCCATGCTGGCACTGGTTTCAGCGCCTTATTTTGGTTCAATAATTAATAAAAAAGTCTTTTGCTGGCTATTGTGGGGGTGTGTATTTTTACTATCAGCAGGCTTATTGGGGGTTGGTTTTTCTGGCATTGCAGAGGCGTCATTCGCTCTAAAATTAGAAGAAAAATTCGGATTTTCTCCGTGGATGTTTTTCTTAGTCACGGGGGGATTGACGTGCCTGGTTACGGCTATTACTTTTAGGGGAAAGCGCTGGAAAGTCTGGCCCTTTTTCTTGTGTACTCTTTGGGGAATGTACGCTACCTGGGGTTACATTTTACTTGAGGATGTAAAAACACCCAAAAGCGTATTTGAGAATATTGATAAAGAAATTGGTCAACATGACGCAACTATTGCACTTGTTGATTTTTCTGAACAGTTCATTCTTTTCTCGCCTTATCCTATCATCCACTTTGGTTACCATACCCATATTGACGAGCAATTATCTGGCGCCTATCAGTGGCTAGAGATGGGGGGCAAGGGAAGATATCTCCTGATGGATGCACAATATGTACGTAACGATTGTTTTAAAGAAGATATGATAACGTCTGTAGGGTATGCACATCGCGTCCACTGGGTACTATTATCGCCCAAGGCATTAACTGAAGCATGTCCGCTTCCGAAAACGACGACTGAGATCTTTAGTTACATCCCAGACAGACCAAAAACATAATCGATATATTCTCACAAACTTTAATATGGGAACTTAAACTCTGCTTTAACTAACAGACAAATCACCACTATTTCTGAACGCCGTGGCCTGCTTTACGTTTATCGCAGCTTATCTGGTGCACTTTCAACCGGAATAAAGATTGTCACGGCTGTGCCTTCTCTAGGCGCCGATGTTAACTCAATTTCTCCGTTCAATTTTTGTCGAACTAAATTGTATAAAATATTTAAACCAAGCCCTGTGCCACCCTTGTCACGTGCTGTGGTGTAAAACGGCTCAAACACTCTCTTGTGCAACGTTTTTGGAATGCCCTTTCCATTATCTTGTACCCTTAGCACAACATTTTTACCGTCTTTCATACAACTCACGACTATTTTGTTTACGTCATTCTTTACGGTTGGGCCAAATGCATGAAGCTGTGCATTAGTGATTAAGTTAGTAAGCAGTTGAGCAATAATGCCTGGGCAGGTGGTAATCACTAAGTTGGGGGTAATATCTATGTTCAGCTCTATTTGTGCCTTGCGCAGCATTGGCTTTAAGGGGTTACAAACACTGGGTATGTATTCATCTAACACAATGTCTTCAATGTCTAACGAGGTCTGGTCGGCCGATGTTCGCTTAAAGTCCTGCACTAACTTCGCTGCGCGTACTAGACTTGACTCTGCTAACTTCAAACATTCAGAACATATGGCGCCAAAATCTCTGAACCCTTGCTCGGTTAACTTCTCGTTTTCAAAGTCTCTATAGATTTTTCTTAACTCTTCTTTACAGTTGCTAACGGACGTTAATGCAATACCCAGTGGGGTATTAACTTCATGCGCTATCCCCGCTACGAGATTACCTAACGCGGCCATCTTTTCCGATTCGACCAATTTCTCTCGCGCCGTTTCTAGTTCCATTGTGCGATTTTTTACATTTTGCTCGAGGGTTTGGTTGGCCTCGACCAGTCTAGCTTCGTAATCGGCGCGCTCCTTAGCACTAATCGCTCTGCCGTAAAGGTCGGCAAGAGAAGCGGCAAAAACGATTTCATCAGCAAGCCATTCACGCATTTTTCCTTGATGCTCACAGCAGATGATTCCAACCATTTTGCCACGGTGGCGAATAGGTACATCTAGCATAGAACTGATGCTAAGCGGTGTTAAATAGACATCTGCGAACTCAAAGGTTGCGATGTGCGTGCGTGCGTCGTCTGCCGCTATGGTTCGTTCTGAATCTAGGGCTTCAAAATAGCGGGTAAAATCCTTTCGGGTTAGTACTAAGCTTTCATGTTCAAGATCGTTGCCTTTGTCGATTAGCAATGTGCACTGCACCAGTGTTTGCATTTCGTCATACAACCAGATACCTGCACGAGTAATGTTCAAGCCTTCACACACAGAATGGAGTATCAGCCTTGAAGCAAGGTCAAGTTCGCCTTTGTCAATATCCTCGCTTTGACTAACACGCAGTAAAATTAACTCTAACGCTTCTTTCATTCATGGTCGTCCGGTTCAGTCGCACGGATTTCAAGTATTCTATCGAAGTGCTCAAGCATAACGTGGGTAATTGACGGGTCGAATTGTTTACCCGCGTTTTCTCGAAGGTAGTCTTTCACGTCTTCTGAACCCCATGGGGTTTTGTAGCACCGTTTAGACAGTAAGGCGTCTACTACGTCTACAATGGCCATGATACGCCCCTCTAATGGGATGGCGTCACCGGCCAACCCCTCTGAGTAGCCTTGTCCATCCCATCGTTCGTGGTGAGTTTTGGCAATAATGGCCCCCATTTTAGCAACGATACGATTTGACGATGCGAGCAAATCGTAGCCTTTCTGGGCGTGCGTTTTCATAACTTCCCATTCTTCAGGCGTAAGCTTACCCGGCTTGTGTAGAATAGTTTCAGGGATACTGATTTTCCCGACATCATGAAGTGCGGCAGAGTATCTAATAGTGTCGATAAATTCTTTGCTGAGATGAAGTTTTTCGGAGAGAAATTCGGTCATCAAAATTACCCGTCGCACATGACCGCCTGTTTCTTTGCTACGCATCTCGATAGCGTCGCTAAGCACCATAATGAGTTCTTTTTGGGTCTTTTGAATATCTTCTTTTTGCGTAAGGTTTTGAAAAACAACTGCCACATTAGAGGCGAACATTTCAAGGGTTTTGTGTTGTAGTTCATCAAGTGGCTGGTCTAGTTTTACATACAAAATATTGTGGCTATCTTCGCTTGTTGGATAGTACCCAATAAAAAGATCTTTGGATTGATAATGGTTTTTGTTTTTTAATACCTGCTTAACTTCTTCTTCAATGGTCTCGGGAATGCGGTTCGAAATTCCGGGTTCGCATAACCCAATTAAATAGCCGCTAGCACCAAGAACCGTCATGGTTGTATCACCATATAGATCTGTGTGTTGCGTGGTCAGATATAGCACCGAGTTGTCTAAGTTTAGCAGTGTAAGGGTTTGCCTTAATACTGCCGTACCAAATTGCGCTAAAGACTGACTCGCTAATACGGAAGACGACGATTTTATTACGTCTTCCATACCGCGTTTGCCCTTCTCTATGGTTTGAATATCTCGATATGAACGAATAGCCGTGTACACACAAGATTTGAGTTTTAGCGAAGATAACTCAGTTTTTGCCTTGTAATCATTGATGTCGTAGCGCCTGATTACCTCCTCTTCAGGGGCTTGGCCGGGTTGTCCAGTGCGAAGGATCAGACGGGTAGTGTGATTATTTAATTCGTTTCGAATGGCATCAACCAGTTGAAGACCTGCATCATCGGTTTCCATCACCACGTCGACAAACGCAAGGGCGATATCAGAGTGATCTCTAAAGAGGGCTAAGCCTTCCGCCCCGCTGTGCGCTGATAAAAACTCAACTCCGCGATTCTCAAAATTAAATCTACGTAGAATGAGTTTAGTGACTTCATGAACCCCTTCTTCATCGTCAATAATGGCTATTTTCCATGGATCTAGATGAAGGACCTTTTGTTCTTCGTTTGAATCGTTAAATAGTGGCATAAATAGCGCAATAAACGTTTAGATACCTTAAACGTGAGCTACAAATAGCATTCTCGCAAACTAGCGAGATACGTTTTGTTCTAAAGTTCAATATCTATATTTTGCTATGAAAAGCCACAGATTCAGCGCCATCAAGCATTAGCAAGCAAGGCCTTAATCGTATGGCGAATTTATGGCGGTGCAATCTACGTAGTTGAAGAGGAATAGCGAAGAGTACAATAAACACAATGAAGTCGAAGATGCTCAAGTAGTTAAGTAATTAATCTCCTTCGACTTCGATATGACTAAAACAATTTCTGCCCGCGTCTTTTGCTTTATAGAGTGCAATATCAGTTTGTTCTATTATTCGGTCGTAGCTCCATATTTTATGTCTACTATAGTTAAACGAGGCTACGCCAATACTAATAGTTACATAACCGAAGTCGGTGTTATTTTTATGTGCTATCTGCAATGCAGCAACAGCTTTCAGTAGTTGCTCTGCTTTTTTTCTTGCGCCTGCGCTGTCGGTATTGGGCAGGATACAGGCAAATTCTTCTCCGCCAAACCTAGCAAACAAATCTGTGCTTCGCGTGATTTTTTCACCTAATGTTTTGGCAACAAGGGTTAAACAGGTATCGCCTTTGGCATGGCCGTAGTAGTCGTTATATTTCTTAAAAAAGTCTATGTCGATGAGTAGCAGCGTTAATGGCCAGTTTTGTCGTGATGCACTGGCAATTTCAGCACTTATTTTTTGGTCGAAAGCGCGTCGATTGGGTGCGCCGGTGAGCGGGTCTGTCAACGACATGCTAACTAACGCGTCCTCTTGTTCTTTTACTTTATCAATATACATAGAGAACGTGTCGGCAAGGTCGGCAATTTCATCTTTGCCGTCAATACTTACATTGCTTATATTGTCATAATTATAAGGGCTCGCAGCGATATCAACTTGCTTTTTGAGCTTTATAAGGCGGTGAACAATACGGGTGTGCAATAGATAAATCATAAGCAGTGTCAGCAGCAAAGTGACGGCCCCTGCAATAAGCGCAATATGGAATTGCTCTTCTATACGGGTCTCTGTGCTTTCGGCATCCCGTTGCGCTGTCTCATAGCGCGTTGTAAGTTGTAGGCTTAAATTATTGGCTACATCATTCACTAAGTTTTTTACAAAATTTCCTCTACCAATAGTTCTGCCTGATACTCGCAGCGATTCTATCTGCTGGTTGATAATGCCGTTGTCACCCATCAGCATAGTGAAAAGTGTATTGATGTTTTGATTTCTAGGTTCTGAAAGCGATAGCGTACGCAATTGCTCAAACGTTCCATGCAGTGCTTGCTCGATGCTTCTGAGTTGATAAATTCTATCGTATTGATCGAGCATCACCGCAGATAGGGAAATGTTTGCGAGCAGTGCTGTTTCTGTTAGGTTCTGCGATGAATCATAAAGCTGCTGTACAAAAGAGAAAAACGAAGTCTTGTTCTCGCCAAGGTTGTTTTGAATTTTAAGGCGCTGTTCCACAAGCGTTTCTAGTTCTTTTAGCTCCTGTTCAAGCGACGTTATTTGTGTTGAAAGAAAGTTTTCTTTCGCGCTGAATGAATTACTAAGAGATGTAAATGCATCGTTTAGTTGTTTGCTTACAATGCGCCTTGTTGGCTCATTTGTAGCGTTGGATAAGCTAACGGTAAGAAAAAGCAAACGTTCCACGCTTTGGTTAATCGTCGCATCTTCAACAATCACAGGAAGGGTGTCTACGGCTAAGCGTTCAAGCGATTGTTGCACATCGGCTAATCGCGTCAATATGAAGATAGTGACAAATGCAAACAGCGCTAAGATAGCCAGTTGTAAGTAGGTGAAATAAAGTATCGAGGTGCGCTTTGCCATCTCCTTCATGACTATTTGCTCTCTACTCGCTTTATTCGGTTTTCTAGCGAGCTTGATACGCCCCCGTTTAGACGAATGTTTTGCACAACTAAGTCTGATATCAATAGGTTGGTTTGACTTCTTATTTCACCTGTCTTGCCATTTTTGAAGCTTGTATAGCCGTCACCGCCGCGTCGTAAATAGTCTGTCGTTGCTACACTGTACCGTTTATTCTTGTCTAGCGGCAGTCCGTCAACGTAAACGCTTGTGACTCGCTTTCCCGCGGGTTGTGTTGGGTCGAAGGTAACTTCCATACCAGAAAAGTGAGGGAATGCGCCTTTTAAAAGCTCAACTTGGGAAAGCCCATTTTCTATGCCGCGTAACAGTGCTTCTCCGGTTAGTGAAATTTGAACAAGAGATGACCCAAATGGAAGCTCTGTCGCAACATCTTTTCGTGTGATAGGAGTATTTATGCGATAGCTTTTATTGCCACGGATGCTCCCTCCATTAATGATAGCAATATCGCTCTTTGTGTACGTTCGCATACTATCAGCAATAAAATTAGCGAATTCATTTTCCTCACTTCGAACACGCGCATGTTCGCTGGTAATGTTGTTTTGCCATACACCAATTTTTTCATTTAATAACCGATCGAGCCGAAGTTGATAGCTATTTACTTGCAGTTGAATTGATGGCGATGCGACAAGGCTGGGTAGGTCGTACGATTGAACGCTCTCTAGTTCAACGTTGGTATTATTGATTGCTACATTGGCGACTACTGCCATGCCGCTTTCATCGAGTACCAATGTTTTTTTATGCGGCGTGAATCCGTGCCCCTTCTCTTTTAAACGGTTATCAGACATTAAGGCAATATCGATAACGTTCTCATCAAGAAGCGAGGATACAAAATCAAACGGATAAGAATAATGAAGCAATACAATATCAGCGCCCTGCTCTTTCAGTTGTTGTGCACTATTTTGTGCCGTGATTAGCGGGTCGAGAAGCGCAATATGCTGTAATAAATACTCATCGATAACGCGTTTGTTGAGCAGTGAAATAACCCCTAATTTAACGCCTTGCTTTTCGATAATGGCGGTAGTAACGAGTTCGTTAAGGGGAGCGTTGAAGCGTTTATCAATAACGTTACTGGCGACAAGCGGAAATGCTGCCTCATAGGCGCGAAGTGATAGCTCGTCTTCAAAATAACTAAACTCTCGTTTAGTGACAGTCATTACGTCGGGTTCAAGCGAGTTTAAAACATCGATGATGTGTGAACCTCGGTCAAAAGACGCCATGGCGCTAGGCCCAAGTGAACCGCCACCAAAAATGAAGAAAAGAGGGGCTTTCTTTTCGCGCTGTTGATCAAGTAAATTTTTTAGCTCGGCATATCGGCCAGAGTAGGGGCTGGAAATATCGGGCATGTCAGCAGCAAGCAAAAGCGTGACGTGCCTAGCATTGCATGGAAGTACAATGCAGCAAAAGAGACATGCAATAAGTAACGCGGTTGAGCGTTTAGGCATGATAATGCTAAGTCCTTACTCTAAAAGCTACTAAATACCGAGCCCGGTATATTACACACTAATGATTATTGTATCGGTCGTGTGCACGATTCCTAGAGTACGCATGCCATTCGAGCGATGCAATTATCCTAAAGAACAAGGTTTTATGTGTTATGCGTTTATCATGTCGCGATACTGAAAGGCACGCTACGCAACGTCGTGTAGCGTAAAAATTTGATAATTCAGACATAAAAAAGCCGGGTTTGGGTAACCCGGCTCAACATTAGATTATTAATAAATTTAAAACGCGTAACGCGCAGTCACCTGCATAATATCTAAGTCATCAATCATTTCGTAGCTTGCGCCCACTGCCCATTGTGGTGTGATGTAATAATTGGCGCCCACTTTAATGGTAGCTTCACCCTCATCAATATCGTAGTAACCGACTTCACCCGCGAGCTCAATTTGGTCGGTAACCATTGAACGCAATCCAGCGTTAATGCTGTAGCCTGTGTCATCTTCAACATCGCCGTCTACACGTTCTAGGTTAGCGCCAAAATACGCATCGGTTGTTGCATTTACTGGCAAGCGATAACCAGCGCCTACTGTCAGCATATTGAAATCAAAATTACCTTCTTCGAAGAAGCTGTATTCTCCATTTAGGAACCAGTTGTTGTTCAGTAGGTACTTACTATTCACGGTTAGGCCATCTGGCTCAAAAGACTCATTATCGTCGAAGTCTATTTTAGTATAGCCACCCTCAACGTAACGCCAGCTTGGAGAATCTGCTAGTACGGAGAAAGAAGAAGTAGCAGTGAGTACAGCTAAAAGTGTGATTGTTTTACGCATGTGATAACTCCTTATTGATCACGTGCCCCTTTACCTTGTTTTGAACGACAGTGTTAGGGGCGTGGTATTGCTTCCTTAGAAAATTGGTTTCAGTGAAAACCTGGTTCCAATCTCTCTATTTACACCTTAAGGTGTGCTTCCACCTTATTATTTGCAGTGACTACGTTTGGAATGTCTTTGCCAACTTAATGACTTTACGTCCTCCATCTTCTATAGTGTTGAAAATAAAGAGTTTTGTTTTATTCTTCGTATTTCATTGATCTTCTAACGCCCTGTAATCTTTACCGGAATATCAACTTTTCTGTAATTGTGTCTCTAATAACCAACACATTTGCATCTTACATGCAGCACGCCGGCTTGTATCCCTTGGCCCGACTCAACGTTTCCTAATCTAAAGCTACTGTAACATTATGATATTTATTGGATTAACGTTTTATTAGCCTTGGCTTCTAACCTTGGAACGCCTCTTGCTGTTAGACGTTGAAGTTGTGCTGCTTACTTTGTTATTAACTTCACATTGAGCGGATATTCGTGACATGCAGCGATGTGATTACCACACCATTATCTAGGAGAGGGAAGATGAATAAGGCTTATTCAACAGAGTGCTTATGTAAAGCGCGCCAAAGGATACAGGTGTTTTCGCCACGTTTTTTTGCTTTAGCCAGTCTGCTGTTATCATTATCGCTGCAATATGTATCTGCAGAAGATGTTGTTGATGCTAACCAGCCCGGGCAGTCATCACCAGTGCTGCAAGCGGTTATTGATGCAGCACGGGAATCTGCTCAGGGTGCCTACAAAGAAAGCGAACATGGGCTTAATAAAACACTGAAAGCGATAGATTATCAAACCTATCGTGCTATTCGTTTTAAACCAGAAAATAGCTTGTGGCGAGATATAAAAGACTACGAAATTCAATTTTTTCACCCAGGCTTTCTTTATAACACCCCCATCACCGTGCATACCATAGGTGAAGATAACCAGCCCAAGCAGCTTCATTTTAATAGCGAGATGTTTAGCTACGATGGCGATGCAGCGTCACTCGCTGGGTTGACCGGCCAGAACACTGGATACGCAGGTTTTCGTATCCACTACCCTATTAAAAATGATCAATACAAAGATGAATTTGCCGTATTTTTAGGGGCGTCATACTTCAGGCTTGTGGGCAAGCATCAAGTATACGGTATTTCAGCAAGAGGGCTTGCAATTGATACGGCGTTACCTAAAGGTGAAGAGTTTCCTCATTTCACCGAATTTTGGATTGTTGAACCCAAAAAAGGCCAGCCTATTACGGTTTATGCCCGTTTGGAAAGCCCGTCGGTAGCCGGTGCCTATCGGTTTGTTATACACCCGGATGTCGATACCACGGTAGATGTTCAATCGTGGTTGTTTGCCCGTGAAGACGTGCAGAAGTTAGGCGTGGCGCCTTTCACAAGTATGTTTCTTTATGGTGAAAATAGTCAAAAGCGCCATGACGATTATCGCCCAGAAGTACACGATAGTGATGGGGTATTAATGGTGACTCACGCAGGTGAGGAAATTTGGCGCCCGCTTACTAACCCCAGTCGCCTACAAATTACGTCGTTAAGCGACAGTGCTCCTAAAGGGTTCGGTATGTTTCAACGAGATGGACAGTGGGAAAACTACCTTGATGCAGAGGCTAACTATCACCTTCGCCCTAGCCTTTGGGTTACACCTCAACATGGCTTTGAGCAAGGGCGGTTAGAGGTAGTTGAAATACCCACTAACTCTGAAGTGCATGACAACGTGGTGGCATATTGGATACCCGATGCGCCGTTGTTAGAGGGAGAGTCACGCTACTTTGCTTATCAATTAAGCACTGAAGAGCAGTATGCGTTTGATAGCAAGTTTGCCACTGTTTTACGCACTCGACAAGGAAAGGCGGTATTGCCTGGTGATGAATTTGAAGATGAAAATTTACATACCACTCGCCAGTTTAGTGTTGATTTTACCGTTCCTAGCAAGCTTGACATTAACTCCGATGAGTTGACGTTTGTCGTGCAGGGTATTAATGGAGAGGTATCAAACGTGCGTGTTTACGCAGTGGACGATGGCCGTGAGTGGAGAGGCACTTTTATGCTAACGCCGAACGAAGGAAAAACTGTCGATATGCGGGCGTTCATAGAAGCAGAGGGTGAACGAGTAAGTGAGGTATGGAATTATGTCTATCAAAGTAAATAAGCTACTGTCGGCAACGACAATAAAGGGTGTCACGCCTCATTCAACAGCGTTATTCCTTGTCAAAGGAGAGTCGATGCGCTTATTCGTGATGGCAATGCTAGTGATACCCAGTATTGCATTAGCTGGGTGGAGTCTTTATGAAATATTTTTGCCTAATGGCTTAACTGCATTGGAAATAACCCAGTTGGGATTAGGACTCACCTTATTTGCGTGGCTATGTATGGCATTTTGGACCGGCATTATTGGCTTCGTTTTGCAGTTGTTTAATATTGACCCGTTGAGTTTAACGAAGAACCAGCCTGCGCCCACAAAACAACAAACGCTATCGCAGCGCCACGCGGTGGTAATGCCAGTATACAACGAAGATACCCGTCGCATAATGGTGGGGTTTGAAGCCTGCATTCGTGAAATACTGGAATGCAAAAATGCAAATAATTTCGATTTTTATATGCTCAGTGACACACGTGATGAAGTGAAAGCCGATAATGAGTTACGCGCTTTTCATCGTCTATCACGTTGTTTAGGGAACAACGCGAAGCAAGTCTTCTATCGTCGTCGCGAAAAAAACGATCATAGGAAAGTGGGGAACCTCAAGGATTTTTGCGAGCGTTGGGGCGCCAACTATGAATCTATGATTGTCCTTGACGCGGATAGCGTTATGACGGGGGAGCGAATGGAAGACCTCGCTCTCAGAATAGAGCAGAACCCAGATACGGCGTTGGTGCAAACTATTCCTATGCCGGTACGCCAACACACCGTTTTTGGTCGATTTGTTCAGTTTGCAGCCCATTTGTACAGCCCAATGCTGGCAACGGGATTGTCGTTTTGGCAAACCGATAGCGCTAACTATTGGGGGCACAACGCGATTGTTCGTATCCAGCCGTTTATTCAACATTGTGGCTTACCCACCCTAGAAGGGCGAGCGCCATTTGGTGGCGAAATCTTAAGCCACGATTTTGTTGAAGCTGCATTACTGCGCAGAGCAGGTTGGAAGGCCTATTTACTGACCGATACCACGGGCAGCTATGAAGAAGTGCCGAGCAACATTGTCGATTATGCTATTCGTGATCGCCGGTGGGTACAAGGCAATATTCAGCACTTAGGTTTGCTTAACGTAAAAGGGCTTAAGGTTGCCAACCGTCTCCACTTTTTGTTTGGTGCATTTGCCTATATTTCATCACTTATTCTTTTTTGCATGTTAGCGCTAGGTACGACAGATGCGCTTATCAGGGCAACATCAGTGCCTGATTTTTTTATGTCTGAATACCAACTTTTTCCCACATGGCAGGTGGCAAGGCAGGATATGATGATGGTTACCATGTGGGGGACCGCCGCCCTATTGTTCTTGCCCAAAGTGCTGGGCATTACGTTAGCGCTACTGAAACGGCGCGCCGAGTTTGGCGGCGCATTATCACTGATAAAAAGCGCGTTTGCTGAGTTGTTGATGGCAGTGTTAATTGCGCCTTTGATGATGTTTTACCACAGTTACTTCGTTGTAAGTGTGTTAATAGGTCACAGTGTTAAATGGGAAGCACAAGAGCGAGAGGGGTATAACGTACCTTGGCGCATTGCTATTAAGCATACGCAGCTATTGAGTAGCATAGCGATTGCATGGGGAACGACGACATTTTATTTCACTCCATCGCTTTTTATGTGGTTACTGCCGGTTTTAGTGGGTATGGTGCTAGCTGCGCCGATTATCCGTCTATCAAGCAGCGAGCGTATAGGCCGCGCAATGCGTGAGCGCGGTATATTGCTCATTGATCAGGAAATTAATGAATGCAAAGCGCTCAAGCGTTTACGTGTATCAATGAAGCACTTTGCGATTTCACACTACGTTGCCAAGGTGCCAACATTACCTAACAGCAATAATACCGTGATGGTAGCGCAAGCGTTAACGCAAAAACCTCTACCCATGCGCCCTGTGATTGCAGGGAATGGATAGGTCAGATAGACGGGTAAACCAAGCAAATGATATAAACAAAAAAACCGCCAATAGCGCAGGCCGTTGGCGGTTTTTTCTTATGAGAATAATTTAGTTAGTAAAGGTGACTGAAAAGGTGACCGGTACTGTTGTGGTGATGCTCTTAAGCCCAGCAATGTTTTGTAGCGCAGCAATCCCTCTTGCAAGATCGAATGCGTCGGCTTTGATTAATGTAGGGGCAGTCGTTGAGACGCTTAACGTATTCTCATTGACCTTACTGACTTGAACCGAGAATGCCGTGGGTACGGCTTTTCCATGAAGCGACAGCACACCGTCTACTTTACTTCTTACGACGTCGCCCACCTCAAGCGCCATCATTGATTCAGGCAACGTGGCCTCAAACTGTGCGGTCGCATATTTTTCTACATTAAATAACATACTACGCATACGCTCATTTCGAATATCAATATTCGTATTTACCGACGTTAAATCGACAGATACGGTAAGCTCTCCATTATCACTAAGTGCACCACTAACGTCCTCGAATTTGTGTACTTCGGTAATCTGTGCGTTTTTAGTGGAAAGAAAATGCAGCACACTATCGTCACTGTTCATTGTCCAATCAGCTACAGCAGGGCATGCTAAACCGCATGCGAGCAACGCTATCGTTATAGCCTTAACACCTGTTTTCATGGGGGTACTCCTTTAAAAATTGATTGAATCGTGGGCAGAGCATAAAGACCCCGAATCGATAAGCAATAATATGTACCAATACATCATTGTATTGGCCCCTATCATTACGGCTTATCGCTTATGTGGGTTTACAAAATCGTTATATTGGATGACATCTTGCCACTTCACCCGTTGATCGCCCATAACAACAAAGTCTGGGTTTTCAAGTGAATGGCGTTTGTTGTAGGTAAGAGGTTCAAAGTTTGCTGCTGAAATGCTGCCGCCCGCTTCCGACACAATGCATTGTGATGCGCCGGTATCCCATTCGCCAGTTATGCCGATACGCATAAACACATCCGCTTTACCTTCTGCGATAAAGCACGCTTTTAATGAACAGCTACCTAATGGAAGCGTTTGATAAACACGTTCATCGCACATGCGTGAAAGTACTTTTTCTCTCGATTGACGCCTACTAATCGCAATAATAACCGCGCTAGTATCAGGGTCATCAAGTTCTCGAACTGACAGCTTTTCATTACCTTCGGGTGACGACTTATACGCCCCATTACCTTTAGAAGCGTAATAAAGTGATTGACCAGGAGGCCAGAAAATCACTCCAATAGCAGGCTGATTATTCTCGATAAGGGCAATATTAACGGCAAAGTCACCACTGCGAGCAATAAACTCTTGTGTGCCGTCGATAGGATCGATAAGCCAATAACGCGGCCAATCTTTGCGCTCGTCTAAACTGGCGTGTTTGTTTTCTTCCGAAAGAATAGGAATATCGGGTGTCAGCGTGCTTAGACGTTTCGTTATGATGTCATTGGCGAGGTAATCTGCGCTGGTTACCGGCGAGTCGTCTTCCTTTTGATAGGCGTCAAAATCGCCATGATCATAAACTTTTAATACGGCTTCACCCGCTTCAACAGCGGCGTCTTTCGCTATGGTTAGTAAATCATCATACGTGTTTGAGGGCATAGGTTACTGCTCCTTAATCCACTTTTGAGTAAGTAAAAGTGCGGCAATGCAGCGAGCTTCAATAAAGTCTTCCCGTGCTAATAATGCATCAGCATCAGCAAGGGGCCAATGAATCACTTCTAATGGCTCTGGCTCATCACCTTCCAATGTTTCAGGGTAGAGGTCTTGAGCGATTACGATGGTCATATTGGCATTAAAAAACGTGGGTGCCATGCTCACTTTATGCAATTCTGATAGTGAATTAGCACCATAACCCGCTTCTTCTTTAAGCTCTCGGTTAGCCGCTTCTAGGGCGCTTTCGCCTGGGTCGATAAGGCCTTTTGGAAAGCCGAGTTGGTAAGAGTGTGTGCCTGCAGCATACTCACGGATTAATACCAACGTATCATTATCATACATTGGAACAATCATTACTGCGCCGCGATTACCGCCGGCCATGCGTTCGAATTGACGTTTTTCTCCGTTAGAAAATTCAAGGTCGAGGCTCTCAACTCTGAAGAGTTTACTCTGAGCAACGATTTCTCGATGATGAATTTGCGGCAACGGTTTATTGGGATCAATTTTTCGCATGTCTCTCGCTACAACTTTGTTATCATACCTTCAGTAACAAGCTTACTTCATTATAAGGAAAATCGCTTGCCCTTTCTGCCCTGGAATGAAATAGATACCGTGCTTCTTGATATGGATGGCACCCTATTAGACCTACACTATGATAATCAATTTTGGTTACATCATTTGCCAAAACGCTTAGCTGAGATACGCGGTATTTCAGCGCAAGAGAGCCAACGGGAAATGGAAACGCGGTACGAGAGTGTCTTTGGTCAAATTCAATGGTATTGCCTCGACTATTGGGCAGAGTCATTAAATATGGACCTAGAGCAAGAGTTTATGCCACTTAAGCGGGAGCTAGCGCATTTACTAAGGCTGCGCGACGATACCATACCGTTTCTTAAAGCCTTGCATGAATCTGGCAGAGAAGTGGTTTTGGTGACCAATGCGCACCCTAACAGTTTGGCCTTAAAGATAGAGCATACTCAACTTGATGCGCATATTGACAATTTGATATCGACTCATGAGTTTGGTGTTACCAAAGAATCGCAGGAATTATGGAAAAAACTTAATGCGAGAGTAAAGTTTGATAGCAGTCGAACACTCTTTGTCGATGACTCTCTACCCATTTTAACTTCTGCACAAACCTATGGGATCCGCCATTTGCTTGCCGTAGATAATCCAGACAGCACGCTGCCAAATCGAAACATTACCGACTTTCCAGCCGTAAAAGACTATCGCACAATGATTGACGATATTCTTGCTCACCCTGTTAGCAAATAAGGAGTGCGCAGCCTATGAACTCACAGCTTTATGTCGGGTCGCAGAACCCGGTGAAGGTGAATGCAGCACTTAATACATTATGCGATACGCTTGAGCAAGATTTTAGTGCTGAAGCGATGTCGGTACCTAGCGGCGTTTCTAATCAGCCTATGAGCGAAGACGAAACGCGTCATGGTGCTATTAACCGGGTAGAAGCCATGCTTGAGTTGCATGATGGTGGTGAACAAAATGCATGGTACGTTGCAATCGAAGGGGGTGTTGATGTCTTTGAAGATGGGCCGGCCACTTTTGCTTATGTGGCTATTTATCATCAGGGACATTGGTCGGTGGGACGAAGCGCAAGTTTACCCTTGCCTGTCAGTGTTTATCAGGCGCTACAACGAGGTGAAGAGTTAGGCACGGTAATGGATAAATTGTTTAATACTGTAAACGTTAAGCAAAAAGGAGGCGCCATAGGCCTACTTACCCACAACCATGCAAGCAGGCAGAGCGTCTATGAAGTCGCATTAACCCTCGCGATGGCAAAATTTCATTTTCCTGACCTTTACACTAATTAGCATCACGTGGCTTTGCTCGCTCAATTACACCCTGCAATCTTTACTGAATAACGTAAACTTTTCCAAACGGTGCGGCGCGACACTGAGATGTCGTGCCGCCCTCTTTGATGTATCCTATTGTTTGTAATGATAAAAATCATCTTTTTGTAAGGTGGCGTTCTTGTTGCAAGTGGTTAAAACCAAACGTAATAAGGAGCATAACGATGAGCGAGACAATCAATACTTACAACCCTGCCACGGGCGAAAAGTTAGATCACTATCATTTGATGAGCAGCGATGACGCTGATCATGCGGTTACACGTTCTCAGGAAGCCTACATTAACTGGCGTAAAACCTCATTTGAAACCCGCGCAAAACTATTTAATACACTCGCT
>Ga0102948_1000194_pt1 | contig 22583 bp, 20 predicted proteins | sample SalPonA_A_H2O_MG_FD_78211 | JGI IMG/M metagenome (GOLD analysis project Ga0102948, IMG submission 78211) | Water microbial communities from South San Francisco under conditions of wetland restoration - Salt Pond MetaG R2A_A_H2O_MG | ecosystem: Environmental > Aquatic > Non-marine Saline and... | reverse complement strand
TCCGGAGCACTTCACGTTGGTTGAGGCTGGCAGTGGTGACCTTCAGGGTAAGGTTGAGATGGTTGAGGCGTTGGGTAACGAGACGCTGATCCATGTCGAGCTGGCAGACGGTGAGATGATCATCGTGCGTCAGTACGAGCAGACAAGTCTGCGTCCGGAGGCACCGGTGGGTGTGAAGATTGATCCAGATCAGGTGCACTGTTTCGATGCTCAGGGAAAAGCGATTCGCTAAGGGGGCTCTATGAGTCAGGCACTGACACAACTACACCTGGGTTTGGGCTCGTTCCACCGAGCTCACCAGGCGCTTTACATGCAGTTCCTGCATGATTTGGGTGATACATCCTGGGAACTAGCCGGCGGCAACATTCGTCCAGATATGGCTGAGCTTATTGAGGCTATGCAGTCACAGGGTGGACAGTACATGCTGGAGACGGTTACCTCTCAGGGTGAACGTGAATATAAGCAGATCAGCTCGATCAAGCGCGTCATTAGCTGGGATGCTGAACTGGCAGGTTTGACTGCGGTAGCTATTGAGCCGACCACGCGGATCATTTCGTTCACGGTGACTGAAGCGGGATACTACCTGGATACCAGTGACAAGCTGGATCAGAGCTACCCGGACTTGGTTTCTGATATTAAGGGCGAAACTTGTTGCACCCTCTACGGTGCGCTCTCTCGCCTTCTGGATGCGCGCCGCGCATCCGGTGCTGGCCCTCTAACGCTGATGAATTGTGACAATCTGCGTTCTAACGGCGACCGTTTTGCTAAAGGATTTAAACAGTTCCTCGAACTTCAGGGCAAAGCTGACCTTCTGTTTTGGGTTGAAGAGAACACCAGCGCGCCTAACGCAATGGTTGATCGTATCACTCCGCGTCCAACGCCTGCAGTTGCTGAACGCGTGAAAGCAGCGACTGGTATCGAGTGTAAAGCGGCGCTAATGGGCGAGAAGTTCATTCAGTGGGTCATCGAAGACCATTTCATCGCGGGCCGTCCTGCTTGGGAGAAGGTCGGTGTTGAGATGGTTGAGGATGTGATGCCGTATGAAGAGGCAAAAATTCGCATCCTTAATGCGACACACAGCTGCATCGCCTGGGGCGGTACACTGGCCGGATTTAACTACATCCACGAGGGCACCTTGGATAAAGAGGTGTGTCAGTTCGCATATGATTACGTCACTAACAACGTTATCCCTTGCCTGACACCTTGCCCGCTGCCATTGGATAACTACCGCGACGTCGTGTTGGATCGCTTCTCCAACCCCAACATCCAGGACACCAACGCGCGTGTCGCAATGGACGGTTACTCAAAAGTGCCGGGCTTTATTCTACCGACTATTCGCGAGTCACTGGAGAAAGGGCTGGATTTGAGTGCGGTTGCAATGTTGCCGGCTTTCTATCTGTCATTCTTGCTACGCGAACAGCAGGGGCTGATCCCATATAAGTATGAAGATCAATTGATGGATCCACAGAGCGTTAAACGCATTGTAGAATCAGACGATCCAGTGGCCGCGTTTGTGACGGAACCACTATTGTTTGACGATTTGGCTGGGAGCGAGCAGGTGACCGCGGCTGTACGCGAAGCTTATGCACGTTCTGAGGCCTTTACTGCGAAGAGAGGCGCATTCTGATGAGTGGACTGCTAGAGGGAAAAGTTGCAGCCGTTACTGGTTCTGCATCAGGAATAGGTTTGGCCAGTGCTGAGGCGATGATCGCTGAGGGCGCCAGGGTTATCTTCGTTGATTACAACGAAGCAGCTTTGGCCGAACTGGCGACCAAACACGGCGATAAAGCGATCCCTCTGGCAATCAATCTTCTAGATGCCGAAGATTGCGCAACAATGATGCCACGTATATTGGAGCTGGCTGGGCAGTTGGATATTTTCCACGCCAACGCTGGTCTTTATGTGGGCGGTGATCTACTGGAGAACGATCCAGCAGCGATTGACCGTATGTTACAGCTCAATGTGGCTGTCGTGATGAAAAACGTTCAGGCCGTACTTAAACACATGACCGAGCGTGGTAGTGGCGATGTATTGGTGACCAGCTCGTTGGCTGCACACTACCCAACTCCGTGGGAACCGGTGTATGCGTCGTCGAAGTGGGCGATTGACTGTTTTGTGCAGACAACTCGTCGACAGATGTTTAAGCATGGAATTCGAATAGGTTCTGTTTCACCCGGCCCGGTGATTACCGGATTGTTAGCGGACTGGCCTGAGGAAAAATTGGCAGAAGCGAAAGCGAATGGCAGTCTTGTTGAAGCAGAAGAGATCGCTCAAGCGTTGATCTTTATGTTGACCCGACCTCGGCACGTCACCATCAGAGATATGGTCATAATGCCGACTAACTTTGACCTCTGATCAGAGGTTCAGAAGCTGGAGATGAGCGATCATCAGCTTCGCAACTTGTTTTTGTGGGCTTATGCAGATACAAAAAAAGCTCATGTAGTGAGGTAATGTTATGGTTCAGGCAGCGAGAACGACGCAGGCCCCCGAAGTTGAGAAGGATTATCAGCGAGGACCGGAGTTAGGTTATGAGCCTGACGATATCGGACTGTTACGTTTTCTTGAACACGGCGCACCTCATCCACTGATTCGTTGGCATATTCACGACGAGTATGAGCTTCATATGATCACCAATACGTATGGCAAGGTCTTTGTTGGGGACTATATTGGCCACTTTGGGCCCGGGCAACTGGTTCTGACCGGTCCCCGACTGCCGCATAACTGGATTACGACCGAGTATCCAGAGAGCGGTGAAGCCCCTTTACGTGATCGTGCACTGCAGTTTGGCGATGTTCCGATTCGCGAGGCCGCCAAGTTAATTCCAGAACTAACTACTATTCTGCCATTGCTTGACAGAGCGAAGAACGGCATCGAGTTCTTTGGTATCTCTAATCAGGTGTCCATCTTTATGGATCGTATAAAAGAGACTCAGGGTAGCAAACGCCTGGCTATCTTTATTGACCTGATGACGGAACTGGCGCATCACACGAACTATCGTCTGCTCTCATCTGCCCAAATACAGAGTGACGATGACCAGAAACAACTCGATCAGGTCAATGAAGTGGTTGAGTTTATTACCTCGAATTACGCTGAACCTTTCAGTATGGCTGAGGTGGCGGAGCGATTTGGTATGAGTGAGAGTCGCTTTTCGCGCTACTTCAGACGCTCCACGGGCAATACATTTACTGACTTTGTAAACCGTGTGCGAGTCAACAAAGCCTGTCAGCTACTGCTGGAGACAGACAAGTACATCAGCACCATCTGCTATGATGTGGGATTCAATAATGTAGCTAATTTTAACCGTCGGTTTAGTGAATTTCGCAACATGACACCCAGCGAGTTCCGCCGTTCAGGTAAGCTACGTTACTGAAATATCCGCCGTAGAATCCTGAAAGTTATCTAAAACACAAGACGAATTCTCCAGGCTCCACTGAAGGGCGCTTGTCCTGTTGGTTAAGCGCCTACACTTAGGTTCACATTCTCGTTTACACTGTAGCGAATTGATCTCAAATACGTGATGACTATGCATACTCAAGGAACACTCTACATCGTTTCTGCACCCTCTGGAGCTGGAAAAACCAGTCTGGTAAAAGAGCTGCTGCAGCGGGATCCCAAAATTATGGTATCGGTTTCGCACACCACGCGAGAACCACGATGGGGGGAAGAGAACGGTGTTGCCTACAATTTTGTCTCGTCGCAGGAGTTCGATGAACTGATCGGTCGTGGTGCCTTTCTTGAGTACGCTGAGGTGTTTACCAATAAGTACGGGACCTCCCAGCTGTGGGTGGAGAGCCAGCTTCAACAGGGAAGAGATGTCATTCTCGAGATTGATTGGCAGGGCGCACAGCAGGTAAGGCATCTGATGCCAGACTGCCGCTCGATCTTTATTTTACCTCCAAGCCGTGAGGAGTTGGAACGTCGCCTTCATGGTCGTGGTACCGACTCAACTGAGGTGATAGAGAAACGTATGGCCCAGGCAATCAGCGAAATGTCGCACTATGGCGAGTACGATTACCTTGTGATTAACGATGATTTCCAAGTTGCCGTACAAGAGTTGCATGCGATCTTTCTGGCCCACCGTCTGCAACAGAGCACACAGGCGCAAAACCACCAGCATCTGCTGGCCGCGCTCTTGTCTTAGAGTGGTGATAATCTGTACAATCGCCGGTTCCCGATTTATATGTAAATTTTTGAGGCTTTGTAAATGGCTCGCGTAACAGTTGAAGATTGCTTGGATAACGTAGAAAACCGCTTTGAGTTGGTTATGGTCGCATCTAAGCGTGCTCGCCAGATGCAGGTTGGTGGCAAAGACCCGAAAGTGGAGTGGGAAAACGATAAAACGACTGTCGTTGCGCTGCGTGAAATCGCAGAGGGTTTGACCACTCCTGCAGTTCTTGACGAACAGGACGCTGAGTAAGCTTCCAACTCCACCGCCTTTGCGGCATCATCTACTAAGTTCTCCTCTATACTGATAGATGATGCCGACAATAGACGCTCTCTCCGATCGACTGAATGAATACCTGAATCCGCAGCAGATCCAGCGGGTTAGACGTGCCTATTTTTACGCCGAGCAGGCGCACGATGGTCAGCGCCGTAAAAGCGGCGAACCCTATGTCACTCACCCCCTCGCAGTCGCTAATGTGCTATCAGAGATGCACATGGACCATGACAGTTTGATCGCTGCCATGTTGCACGATGTGATTGAGGATACTGAGATTAGTTATGAGGGTATTCATACGCAGTTTGGTGAGGAGGTTGCCACCATTGTGGATGGCGTCTCTAAGCTAACTCATCTTGAGTTTGAGACCAAAGCGGAAGCTCAGGCAGAAAATTTCCAGAAGATGGTGCTAGCGATGGCGGAGGATATCCGCGTTATCATCGTCAAGCTGGCCGACAGACTGCACAATATGCGCACGCTTGGCGCCATGCGCCCCGATAAGCAGCGCCGTATCGCCAAAGAGACTCTCGATATTTACGCTCCTATCGCCGCCCGTCTTGGTATGCGCGATCTGCAGGTGGAACTTGAGGATCTGGCGTTCCAGGCATTTCACCCGATGCGAGCCAAATATATCCGCCGGGCGGTGGTTAAAGCGCGCGGCCAGCGTAAAGATATCATCACGGAAATTCAGCAGGCGATTCAGAAGCGTCTGGATCAAGAGCATATGAGTGGCATTGTCACTGGCCGTGAGAAGCATCTTTACTCTATCTATCGAAAAATGAAGAGTGAAAGTCGCTCATTCGCTAGTATTATGGATGTGTTCGCGTTCCGTGTAGTGACTGAAACGGTGGACGAGTGCTATCGAATTTTAGGTGCTGTTCATAACCTTTTTAAACCGGTCCCCGGTCGCTTCAAGGATTACATCGCCATTCCTAAGGCGAACGGTTACCAATCGTTACACACCGATCTTTTTGGCGCACGTAACATCACCATTGAGGTACAGATCCGCACCAAAGAGATGGACGCTGTTGCCAGTCAGGGAATAGCGGAACATAGCCATTACAAAATCTATGGCGACTCTGACTCTGCTGTTGGCTCCTACAACCGCGCCCGTAAATGGGTAGAGGGGCTGCTGGAGATGCAGAAGCGAGCTGGCGATTCGATGGAGTTCATCGACAGTGTAAAGAAAGATCTGTTCCCCGATGAGGTCTACGTCTTTACTCCCAAAGGTAAAATTTTCGAACTGCCGCGGGGCTCAACGCCCGTAGACTTCGCTTATGCTGTGCATACCGACATTGGTAACTCCTGTGTCTCCTGCCGAATAAACCGCCGCCTAGCGCCTCTCTCTGAGCCGTTGGTGACAGGGCAAACGATCGAGATCATCACGACTCCGCGCGCGCAGCCCAATATGGCTTGGCTTAATTTCGTAGTGACAGGTAAAGCACGGACATCAATACGGCACTATCTCAAAAATCAGCAGCGGCACGAATCCGTTGAACTGGGTCGTCGTTTACTTAATCAGTTTCTGGCCACCTATGGCATGACTGTCGAGCAGGTCGATGAGAGCAAATTAAACGATTTGCTGTCAAAGGCCGACCTGAAATCGATGGATGATCTTTTAGAAGATATAGGCATGGGTAATCGAATGGCCTATGTCGTAGCGCGACTGCTTCAAAACGATACTGAGACCGATACCCTACCCGAGGATCAGGATAGAGCAAAGGATGCAGCTGTCGCTATTCGTGGTGCCGAGGGTATGGTGATGCACTACGCGCGATGCTGCCACCCGATACCAGGTGATAGTATTGTTGGCAATATTTCGACTGGCCGCGGCCTGGTTGTGCACCGTTCTGACTGCCGTAATTTACGGGGCAAATCGAAAGACGATAATCAGCGCAATATCTATATTGAGTGGTCGGACTCCAACGAAGATGAGTACCCTGTCATGTTACAACTACAAGTCGAGTCCGAGCGCGGTATTATTGCCCAGCTGGCAATGGCGGTCTCAGGCGTAGGTGCTAACCTTCTTAGAGTAGAGTCGGGTGAGCGCGACGGCCAAATGAATGCAGTGACGATGGAACTCACCGTACAAAATCGTGTCCATCTGGCGCGCGTAATGAAGAAGTTGCGCTCGGTACGTCAGGTGACTAAGGTGGCACGTCAGTAACAGACAGTCGGTAGGGGAGTGCGGTAATGGATCAACAGGGGCAAGCCCTGCGTTTGATAATGATGCACGACGAGATTGGGAAGTATCTCCTCGTCGTACCGGCGGAGATGGAGCTGAAAGCCGATCTACTCTACGACGCCACCGACCGGGAGCTTAAAGCGATTTCGCCTGCCGCACTGCAGCGCTACTTTCGTCAGCCCGCCATGCGTCGCTCAGCGGGGCAGGCGAAACTCTTTGATACTTTGCCCGCCATCGCAGATACCTCAGTGGTTGCCGACGACGCTATGCTGCTCGAGGCGACGACGGGCATGCTGATCGATCCTGATTTGGCAGAGACTCGCTTGCGTGAGATGCCGCGAGCGCATCTGGGCCGATTGATTGCTCCTCTGAGTCAATCGGATGAGCCTCTGGCAGAGCAGGTCGAGTCGGCGATATTCAAACACACCCAGCGTCGTATTGGAGAGCGTATCGAAGAGACACTTTCGATACCGACTCTGTCACCAACGACTCAAAAGCTACTCAAACTGCGTTCAGATGCCGACGCCGGTGTTGATCAACTGGTTCCGATTGTGAGCAGCGACCCTAGCCTGTCTGCGCAGGTCGTTGCCTGGGCAAACTCTCCGATGTTTGCTGCGCCAGGTCGCGCGAAATCTATCGATGACGCGGTTGTACGTATCCTTGGCTACGATCTGGTGTTGAATCTCAGTATTTCCCTTCTATTGGGCAATGAACTCAAGTTTGATGCCCAGGGCCCGCGCGGGGCTGTTCCCTTCTGGCTACGTGCCCTATCAACGGCCCGCCTGGCTGAATTAGTGGCGCGGCAGATACCGGTTACACGCCGCCCGTCAATGGGATTGGTATATCTCAGTGGTCTGTTACACAACTTCGGAACGCTCATCCTTGCTCATCTGTTTCCACCTCAATACGCAAAGCTTTGCCGAGCCATTGAGCTGAACCCACACATTGAGCAGTGGCGTCTTGAACGTAGTCTCTTGGGGATAGACAGTGCGCAGCTGGCAGGTTGGCTATTTCGACACTGGGCGCTGCCAGAGGCTTTAATCGATGCTGTACACTGGCAGTATCAGCCGGAAATGGCGCCAGGAAAGTCGCCTCTCGCGATGCTGATCAACCTCTGTAGCCGTCTTCTGCGGGAGCTGGGTATGAGCGATGGTCCTGTTGAAGAGCTACCTCAGGGAATGACAGACCTCTTAGGGCTGCGTTACCACCAGATTGAGGCTGCCGTTAGTCAATTTGAGGCGCTTCGCGAAGAGATTGAAAAGACGGTCTCAGAGCTATCCTAGTGCTGGCAGCCACCCACGCCGAGCACTAAAAACCTTGGGTTGATCGCGCATCAGGTTGCGCGATCAACGGTCAAAGTGCTGGTTTGAATTAGGCTAACTGCGCCTTGAAAAATTCCACAGTGCGACTCCATGCCAGCTCGGCGGCCTGTTCATCGTAACGACCGGTAGAGTCATTGTGAAAACCATGGTTCGTCTGCGGGTAGATATGGGCCGTGTAAGTTTTACCGAGTTTGTCGAGTACTGCCTGATAGTCTGGCCAGGTCGCGTTGACACGTTTGTCCAGCTCGGCAAATTGAATAACCAGTGGCGCACTGATATTTTCAAATCCCTCCTGCGCCGGTGTACCGTAGAAGGGCACTCCTGCATTCAAGTCGGCGCCCAGGTCTACTGCCAGCTTGTTGACCAGATAACCGCCGAAACAGAAGCCGACCATTCCAAGCTTACCGTTTGAAAAACTATGGTTTTTCAGCATTTTCGCGGCGGCGATGAAATCTTGCTCAATCTTGCTCCGATCCAGAGTTTTCTGCATTGCACGACCATCGTCATCATTACCCGGATAGCCACCAAGGGTATGAAGCGCATCAGGAGCAAAAGCTATGAAGCCTGCTTTTGCGAGGCGTCGTGCAACATCCTCTATGTAGGGATTAAGCCCACGATTTTCGTGTGCCACCAATACGCAGGGAGCTTCATTCATCTCATCTACGCCGGTCGGAACAACAAGGTAGCCCCTACCTTCACCATGCCCCATCGGTGACTCAAATTTAACGTAAGTCGCTTTAATATCCGGATCGGTGAAATCAACCTGATGCGCCAGCGCGTAGTTGGGCGTCAGAGCGGTTGTGAGGGCGCCCATTGTAAGACCGGCGATGCCGAGCGTACCAAGCCTCGCTAGGAAAGTACGTCGATCAATGTCGCCATGCGCGTATTCGTCGTACCAGTCGAATGCGACTTGTGGAATGTGGAGAGAATCGGTTGTCTGCTTATTGGTCATGGATCCGTACCCCTTTTTGGTTATTGTCTCTAACAATGCGACTACGCTGCTGTAAAAGGCTTGGATCGGAAGTTTTACCTGTTAAGTCAGATTCTTCTCCCACACGCTATAGTCTTGAAAGAGAGATGTCTTCAAAGTAATAAAAGCCTAGAATCCAATGTCAAATCTGTTCGGTATTCTGCAAAAAGTCAGGGAGCTCCCTCGTTGGGTTGGCTTCTTATTCATAACGATGCAGATACTCTTTATGATCAGCGCCGTTGAACTGACAACTCATCGTTTCAGTGATATTTCGGTGCTAAATTCAGAGCTGCGTGGGGTAAAGAGCGCGACGCGTGTTAATCAATTTTTAGAGTTGTTTGCGGTCTTCACGCTGGACTGTAATCTCTCAAGGCTCTCCCCGCAGAATCAAAGCAAGCAGGCTACAGATTGCGAAAGAGCTACAGAAAAAGTTCATGGCCTGACACATCACTTGCTCGATGATGCCCAGCTTAGGCTCTGGGCTCGGGCCAGCGATCTCTCTGTAACGCCCGATCAATTTTTTAGTGTCACTACCCTGCTCAATCAGCAGATCCTGCAAGAGTTGAGCGCGATTTACAGAGACAGCCTGATGGAGTTGGACCCTCGCTCAGAGACCTACAGTCTGGGGCGACTGCTGATTATGACTCTACCAATGTTGCATGATCGGGTTGCCGCTATGGAGCATGCGTTGGTTCTAACGTTAGAGGGGTACCGGCGGCATTCAGATTTTGACAGAGACTGGGGGCAGATTAGCTTTTTGCTTGATGAGTCCAAGCGCTTGCTGAGTTTTTTACTGACCAGTGATGAGGGGACCATCCTGCTCGACAGTCAAGAACCCTATGCGATCGCTGAGTTAGCCGAAGTTCTAAACGAGTTTTATGAACGCGCCTCCCTGTTAATGCTCGATACCTCAACAACAGAGTTGCAGGCTCAGTTTTCAGACTCGAAGTTATGGTTAATCTCATCCAGTGTGCGTGAGGAACTTAGCGGCCTTCGAGTGAGAGTTTCACAAGATTTGCAAATCCGGCTGGAGTCGTTAATTGATGATCAATGGCGGCTTTTACTGATAACAGGCGCTGCGATGCTACTGGTACAAATCGTGCTGCTAGTGATGTTCAGATACCTGGTAAGCGTCTACTGGTCGCTGAGCATTGCGCTTCAGGAGGCCCAACTAGCCTCAGAGCGGGTGACAAGAGCAAAACTTGAGCAGGAGCGGCTATTTTCAATCGTTGGTCACGAACTTAGAACACCGGCTGCATCGATCAGCATGTTGCTGGATGACCTCGCCTCCGGATCCTCTGGCCCTGAACGTCTGGCAGAAGCACAACGAACATCTGAACATCTACTCTCAGTGCTTGATGATATGCGTATGGCATCGGATGGAGCTCTCTCGGTGGACTCTCAGGTTACTGAGTTTAACCTATACCAGGTGGTGCAAGATGCGCTGGGTACGCTTTCCCACCTAACTCAGTCAGACAAGATTGAACTCAGACTGTCCCTGCAGATCAATCCGGATAGGGTTGTGGTCGGTCCGCAAAGGGTGGTACGGCAGATTGTCATTAATCTGGTTAAGAATGCGTTCATACACAGTGGCGCTGATGTTGTCGATGTGCAACTCACAGAGAGCGGATATAAAGAGGGCTTAGGTCAGTATAGCTTGCGGGTTGAAGACAGTGGCGCTGGCATAGGTGTGGAGAGCGTAAGTGAACTATTCAGTGCATTTCAACGCGGCGATACGACCGCAGATGGCACCGGCCTGGGTCTCTATATCTCTCGCGAATTAGCACGTAACCTATTGAAAGGGGATGTCAGTTACCTCCCCAGAACAGGCGGCGGATCGGTATTCCAGTTTGATTTCCAGTTGAAAGCGGTGGCTCCAAGTCAGCGGGTCGATACGCCGAGTACCCAAGCCTCCGTCATCGCAGGTAAGCGCATTCTATTTGTTGAGGACACCGCGACTCTGAGGATTCTGGGTGCGAAGGTGCTGGAGAAGGCTGGGGCAAGGGTCTTGGTAGCGGAGCAGGGTGCGGATGCATTGGACCTGATTGCAACGAATGACATCGACCTTGTGTTGACCGATATTATGATGCCGGTCATGGACGGTTATGAACTCTGTCGGTCGTTGCGCGAGCGTGGCTTTAGGGCACCGATTATCGGTGTGACTGGCGCGACTGTTGGAGATGAAGCGTCGATGCTGCTCACGGCTGGAGCTGATGCGGTACTTGCTAAACCGTTGAAACTGGCAAAACTCGAGAGCCTTGTATCGCAGTTAGCATCGACCGACGATAGACAGTCATCCTAACCGAGCGCGGCTTCAATCGTATCGAGCTCTTCCTGTCTGAGCATCCACTCCTCTTCAGACTCATTTAGTTGGCTTGCGAGTCTGGCTTGGTCTGCTAACAGCGCTTTCAGTTCATCCTTACGATTGTCGGAGTAGATCTCCGGATCAGCCAGCAACTTCTCAATCTCAGCGAGCTGTGCACTCGTGTCGTCGACCCGTTTTTCAAGCTTCTCAATCTGTTGTTTGAGCGGACGCAATTTGGCTCGCCGTTCAGCTTCTAACCGTTTCTGCTCTTTACGATCGGCGGCGCTAGCGTTTTTGCTTTCTGAGGCGATTTGAATTCGCTGATCCTGTCTTTGAGACGATAGCCACTGGTGATAATCATCCAGGTCACCCGCAAACTCCTCCACCTTGCTATCGGCAACCAGCAGGAACTCATCAACGGAATTGGCCAGAAGGTGACGGTCGTGCGATACCAGAATGATCGCTCCCTCGAAACTCTGTAGCGCCAGCGTGAGGGCGTGTCGCACCTCAAGATCTAGGTGGTTAGTAGGTTCATCCAGAAGCAGCAGGTTAGGTCTGTGCCAGGCTATCAGCGCCAGCGCCAGACGTGCCTTTTCGCCACCTGAAAAACGGCGAATAGGTTCCAGGGCATCATCGCCACTGAAGCCGAAGCTGCCGAGGAAGGACCTCAGGGTCGCTTCGGTTGCTCTAGGGTCCAGTCGTTGCAGATGCAGCATCGCTGAAGCATCAAGGTCCAGTGCCTCCAACTGATGCTGGGCGAAGTAGCCTATGCTCAAGTGCTCACCACTCTGCCGAGAACCTGACAACAGAGGCAGATCCCCCACTAACGACTTCACCAGCGTCGATTTACCTGCACCATTCCGTCCCAACAGACCAATGCGCTGCCCCGGCACGAGACTTAGCTTTATATCCTGCAAAATGCTAGCGCCGGGGTAGCCCAGATTTGCCTGATAGAGTGATAGTAGCGGGGATGAGAGCTTTTCAGAGCTATCAAAGCGGAAGGTGAATGGGCTATCGACGTGAGCTGCCGAGATCATCTCCATGCGTTCCAACTCTTTGATTCGGCTCTGAGCCTGTTTGGCTTTACTCGCCTTAGCTTTGAAGCGCCGAACAAAGTTTTCGATCTGAGCGATACGTTCCTGCTGCTTGGAAAAAGCGGCTTGCTGCTGTGCCAGGCGTTCTGCTCGCATGCGTTCATAAGCGCTGTAGTTACCTTTATACAGGGTCAACTGCTTCTGATAGAGGTGAACAACATGAGTGGCAACAGCATCAATGAAGGTGCGGTCGTGCGAGATTAGAATCAGTGTGCCTGGGTAGCTTCTCAGCCAACCCTCCAGCCAGAGTGTCGCGTCAAGGTCGAGGTGGTTAGTGGGCTCGTCGAGCAGCAATAGATCAGAGTGGCTCATCAGCGCCTGCGCCAAATTCAGACGAATGCGCCAACCCCCCGAAAAAGCGTTGACCGGGCGAGTTGAATCACCGATTGCAAATCCCAGACCATCCAGCAGTTGATGTGCTCGCGACTCGGCACGGTAGCCATCGATGGCCTCCAGCTCCGCATGCAGTGCTCCAACCTCCGGGCTGTGTTGTGCTTCTGCGACAGCAAGACGAGCCTGAATGTCACGCAGACGGCTGTCGCCATCAAGTACGAAGTCCAGTGCGGTTCGTTCGCTGCTAGAGACCTCCTGAGCCATATGGGCTATCTGTTTTTGACCCGGTATGACGAGCTCGCCCGCATCCTGCTGTAACTCTCCTAAGAGTAACTTAAACAGACTTGACTTGCCGGCGCCGTTGGCACCGACAAGTGCCAGTTTCCAGCCAGAATGGACGCTAAGATTGGCCTCTTCCAGCAGGCGAGTAGAGCCGCGTAAGAGACTGAGATTTTCGACTTTGATCATGGCCGCGGATCATACCATAGAGGCCAATCCTAGCGTGTGAAAATCCGTGCTAGCATAGAGTAAATTAAACCCCAGGAGTGTCGTATTGTTACCGCCTGATCTGCAGCTTGAGAATCCCCTTTGGGACTACGCCTTAAAGGTCTATCCTACACTCGCACCTGCGCTGCTGACGCTTCAGACACAAGGTGCAAGAGTGAATCAGCTACTTGCAGCCCTCTGGAGCAGCGCGAACGGTCGACAATGGCCCGGGCAGGTTGACCCCTCTATTGAACGCTGGCATCAATCTCAGGTGTTACCTATCCGCGAGCGGCGTATGGCGTTAAAGCCGGAACTAGAAGCTCACCCTGAGCTTGAGCCACTCTATAAGGCGTTCAAAACAGCTGAACTCAATCTGGAGAGAATTGAGCTGGCGATGCTCTATACATGGCTGTTGCGTTCGGCAAGATCAAAGCCTGTGTCTGCACAGATCAATATCGATTTAGTGCTGAGGTTTAATCAGGTTGATCAGAGTTCACCGGCGCGGTCAGAGTTGTTGGCGCTGGTTGAGCAGCTCGAAGGTACCAACTAATCTGTTTAAAAATGCCGACAAACTTGGTGTATAAGGGTTCGGCCTGAGTATAAGCGAGAGTTCAGCGGTTATCAGTCTGTCTTTGTTTTTAGGATCGGCTCATGCCTTAACCGCGGACGAGGGTAGAGCTGTAAGCGTTTTCTAACCCGATGTTGTTGAATTCAGGGAGTGTTCTGTGTCGATAACCCTTTTTAGCCACACTGATTGTGAACGTCATGATATGGGTGAGATGCACCCTGAATCGCCAGAGCGTATCCGGAGCATAGATGAGCTACTGAGCGCCGCAAAGCTAAATGAGTTAATTTGCTACGTGCAGGCACCACTGGCCGAACCCGAGCAGTTAAAGCAGGCGCACACAGCTGACTACATCGATTATCTGGTGGCACAGGATCGTTGGCTGGCTGAGTGTGCAGAGCAGGGCGAACAGAGTCCAAGTGTCCAGCTCGATCCTGATACGGTGTTAATGCGACACAGTTTTACTGCTGCCCTGCGCGCCGCGGGGGCAGCGATTGCTGCTGTTGATGAGGTGATCGACGGTACCAATAGACGCGCCTTTTGCGCTGTTCGACCACCCGGCCATCATGCGCTAAAGAATAGGGCAATGGGCTTCTGTATTTTGGGAAACGCAGCGATTGCTGCCTACCACGCCTTAAACATCAAGGGCCTCCAGCGGGTAGCGATTATCGATTTTGACGTGCACCATGGGAACGGGACGGAGAATATAGTGGAGGGTGACGAGCGGATCCGGCTCTTCTCCTCCTATCAGAGTGATTTCTACCCCTTCCCTGATATGGCTGCTGCAAAGCCTAACGTGCTTCATACCCCTCTGGCTGCGGGCAGCGAGAGCAAAGAGTTCCGTTCAGCTGTGAGTCGCTGGTTTCCGGCTGTCGATGCATTTGCACCGGAGTTGATCATCATCTCCGCTGGCTTTGACGCTCATATTGAGGATCCGCTGGCGCAGTTACGCCTGCACGAGGCTGATTACAACTGGATTACAACTGAACTCGTTACACTGGCCAACAGGCATGCTCAGGGGCGTATCGTCTCTCTGCTCGAGGGCGGTTACAACCTCAGCGCACTGGGGCGCTCAGTTGTCTCCCACATACGCGCCCTGATTCAGAATTAGCAGAGATTAGCGTTTTGCACTGGCTTTTTGGGGTAACCCTTACGATTGAACACTTTCGGTCTGTTCACACGATTGTTTGGTTGCCTCTAACCCTCCAATGGGTTCGGTTTTCAGTACTGCCCGAGCTCGCCTATTGCACCTGTAAAGGTTGTTTTCATATTGATTTCATCTTAGTTTGTCAGGCTTACAAAGTTATATGCTCTGCACCACTAAATCCAATTAGGGAACATCCAAATGAAAAAAGCGATTTTGACAGTCGCACTTGCCAGCGCTCTGACTTCTACCTTCGCGTTGGCAGAATCTCACGCGCCGCAAACCGATGAACAGAAACTGAGTTATGGTCTGGGTTTCATTTTGGGTCAGCGCCTGCGTCCTGATTTTGAGAATCTTGATTTTAATATGCTCAAGCAGGGCATTGAGGATGTGTTTAGTGGGGCTGAACCCCTCATGACTGATGGGCAAATTGCGGAGCAGATGCGTAGCTTCCAGGAGCGTAAAATGGAAGCTCAGCGTCAACAGCAGGAAGCTCTAGCGCAGGAGAATCTCACTTCCGGGGAAGCATATCGCGCAGAGAACGGTAAGAAAGAGGGTGTAACGACGACTGAATCTGGCCTGCAGATCGAGATTCTCGCTGAAGGTGACGGTACACAGCCAACGGCTGAAGATAGCGTTAAGGTTCATTACCGCGGCACATTAATCACCGGGCAGGAGTTTGACAGTTCTTACGGTCGCGGTGAGCCGGTAACTTTCCCGCTCACCGGCGTCATTCGCGGGTGGACTGAAGGGCTTCAGTTGATGAGCAAAGGCGGTAAAGCACGCCTCGTTATTCCTGCTGATCTCGCTTATGGACCTGCAGGTGCTGGTGAAATGATTGGCCCCAATGCGACACTCGTATTCGAAGTCGAGCTGCTGGATATCAACCCGGCCGAGTAAGCTGCTGCTGCTCAGCTCAGCTCAGCTCAGCTCAGCTCAGCAAAGTTGAAGGTTGCGCAAACCATTTGGGCAATGTGAGACATGAGTTCTGAGCTCTTGAACCGATTTTCAACAGAGGGAGCAATGTGCTCCCTCTGTTGTTTTGATATGCCTCCTAGTGACATGTCTCTAAACGTGGCACTACTTAGACACTCCAGATGTACTCATGAAACTCGCGATAGCACCTTTCCGAGACTATAGTAAAGACGCACTCTAAGGCTGAGCAGGCTGGAAACAGAGTTGCAAGGAGATCTTTATGATCAACAGACTGGGTTTGGTTGCTGCGTCTGCTGCTATTTGGAGCAGCTTTGTGCTTGCTGATGTTAGAACGAACTACGATGGTTTCGATCACCATATGTCCTGGGGGGCAGGACTCTTCGGTGGACTAGGGATGTTGTTATTCTGGGGCCTTCTGATTGCCACCGTTGTAATTGCCGTCAGGTATGCACTCGGAGGCTCGCACAATTCAGGTTCCAAAAGAGCGATAGATATTCTGAACGAGCGTTTCGCTCGCGGTGAAATTGATGAAGAGGAGTACCGTCGGAGAAAGCAGCTGCTGGAGTAAATCGTCAATTCCCAAAAGCGCGGTCAGATCTGCAGGCTTTAGCCATGGGTCGCTTCGGTAGCCTAGCCTTATCGGTTAAAACGATTCCAAATGCCGTTAGATCCCAAAGCACTGATACTGTTACCGGGTCCAAAGGCGACGTCGTAGATGCCGGTCTGAACAGGTCCGTAGGCCTCTTTTGTTGCCACACGCCAGCGCTGCAGTTCTGTACCGCTTGCTACATCCCAAAGCTGCACCAGCCCTGCTGCGCTGCCGGTTAGTAATTGGCTACTATCGTTTGAGAAGCGAGCACTAAGGTAACTCACCCTTTTAGGCCAGTACCACTCGTCGCCGCTAAGGCTCTGAATCACCTCCCCTGTGGCGATATTCCATATCTGCGCGCTGCCCAGAGTTTCTGCGCTGAAAGCGAACTGTTCGTTGGGCGCTAGAGCAACACTATCAATAATATTCTCATACTGGCGTTCAATTATTACTGTTTGGGTGGAGGTATCCCACACCCGCACAACGTAGTCGTCAGCCCCTGTCAAAGCGAGATTCCCATCTGCGTTGGCCGCAACACTTCTTACACTTGCCGGGTGATACATGCGCCGTAGTACACCACCATTCTGGATGTCAAAGATAACAGCCTCAGCATTAGCCAGGCCTAAGAGAGCGAAATTACCGCCACCGACCAGTTCGATATCGAGGATCTCATCGGGTGTCTTCCAGTACCACTGAGGTTCGCCGGTTTGTGTGCTCCAGAGCACCATATCAAAAGGGCTGGCGGTTACGGCGTAGAGGTTGTCACGAGAGAAGCGGGTGTGATTCAGTGTTGTAAAACTGCCCTGTTGGTGATTCCAGTCGAACAGGCGCTCTCCCGACTGCAGGTCCCAAAGAGAACCGCCATGATCAACGGCGGCAACCAAAGCCAAAGATGCATCTGATGAGATAGCCGCAGCATTCGCGCCGCGAACCGTCGTCTCAAGGCTTTGGCTTGGGCCTGGCGCATCGCTACAGGCTGTCAGTATAGACAGGCTGAAGAGGGCACCAAGCAGCCGTCTGTGCATTAGGACTCCGCAGGTACCTGCTCACGATGTGATTCGTGCAGAACGGCAATCATTCTATCTTCCAAGTCGAAGCGCTCTTCGAGTGCTTCGCCAAGCCCAGACAGGCGGGTACTGAAGTCGCGAATATCGTCGACGGTTGGGCTGTTGAACGCTTGAAAGTCGTCGTTGAAATCCAGTGCAAGATCCGTAGAGGGCTGGATTTTTGGTAATATTTTCTCGCCGGCTTCTGCCGAGCCATCGGCGAAGGCTTTACCCTCAAGCAGGAGCTGCTCATACACCTCAAAATGACCAGATGAGAGATAGTCCATCAGCAGATCGCAGAAGGTACCCAGACGGGTATTGAGCTCATCACCGATCGTTGCAGAGGGGAGGGCTACAAACGCACTAATGAGTGCCTGACGCTCACCTAACCATGTGTCAATAATGTCACTGACACCTCCCCAGCGCTCCTGCGCAGTTTGGCAATTTTCCAGCATAACGACTCTCCTTTTTACCCAGTGTATCCCTGCGCCTGAAGGTTTGCCAAGTGAACTGAAGAAAAGTCGCAAAATTTTGCGATCAATACGTTCTATACTGAATGGCACAGTGGTTTAGTCGAACCATTTACTCAGTTGGATTTATAGGGAAGCTTTAATGACTTGGTTGAGAATATGGGTTCTTTCGTTGTGCATCATGACCCCCGGATGGGCTCAAGCAGAGGGTGAAGAGGATTACATTGGCTACATCGAGCTTAAACCTTTTGTTACCAATTTTGACGGCGGCGATAAGCTGCGTTTCCTGAAGGCGGAGGTGACCATTCAGGTCGACGCTAGCGAGGCGCATCACTACATCAACGCACATGCCTCGCAGATACGTAATGACCTGCTGTTTCTGTTTGCTGAACAGACCGAGGTTGATGTGAAAGGCGTTGCCGCTCAGCAAACCCTCGCTGGTAAGGCGCTTGAGGTCGTTCAGAAGGCGATGATCGCTGAAACGGGACGCCCTCAGGCGGCTGATCTCTTTTTCACTAGCTTTGTCATTCAGTAATTAGTTTGAGAGGTATTGCTCCAGAAACTGATCGAAGGGCTCATGTGTCGATGACTCGAGAGCCTGCTGTTTCTCGATAGAATCTCGCGCGGCTTGGGATAGGGCTTCCCGTTTCATCTGACTGAGCCCAGTCTGCAACATTGCCTGACGCTGCTCACGGCTCTTCTGTAAGGTCCACTCGTGGTAGCTCAGTCCACTGCTGCGGAGCTGGTTCAGAATCTGCGCTGAGGGTGTTAGCTCAGGATCGGCCAGTCGTTCTCGCTGGCGCTCTACTGCTTGAGTGTAAGCCTTGGTGTTGTGAAGCTGATCCAAGATCTGCGCCACACTATCGACCTGATCGAGAATCGCTGTGCCAAGCTGCTCCCGTGAAGTCTCACCATCAAGCTGGTTCAATCTCAAAACGGGTTTGCGCCCCTCTTTAACGATGGTCGCTTTATTCAGATTCAGCAGAGAGCACTCGCGATCACTCAGGTGGTTATCATTACCAAAGAGACAGCTGAGTAGGTAGGCATCCATAAAACGTGCTTGTTCAGCGTCAATGCCCAAGGGTAACAGCGGGTTGATATCGGTATTTCGCACTTCGATATACTGCACACCTCGGTTAATCAGCGCATGAACGGGCTTCTCACCACTGAGCGTGACCCGTTTGGGTCGGATATCAGAGTAATACTCGTTCTCTATCTGTAACACATTGGCGTTCAACTGGCGATAATGCCCATCCATCTTCACACCCAGCGCTTTGTAGGGGGGGTGCACCGTGCGAATAGCCTGTTGTAACGACGCTGCGTAGGTTGAGAGTTGGTTGAAACAGACGTTGAGCCCCTCTTGTGCGCGGTTAGAGTACCCAAGGTCAGACATTCGTAGAGAGGTCGCGTAGGGCAGATAGAGAGTCTCCTCTCCCAAAGCCTTTAACTGATGCTGTCCCCCTTGCATGAAGTCCCTACCCAAGACGGGTGAGGCACCAAAGAGATATAAGAGTAGCCAGGAGGTGCGACGGAAGTTGCGGATCAAAGCAAAGTATCCGGCGCTGGCGAAATGTCTATCGCTGAGGCTACTCCCTTTGAGTTCGCGCCAGACTGGCCAGAAACTCTCTGGCAGAGAGAAGTTATAATGAATGCCTGCTATACATTGCATCATCTTGCCATAGCGGTATTGCAGGCCGACACGATAGATATGTTTCAGCTGACCAACATTCGAGCTGCCATATTCGGCAATCCGTATCGCCTCTTCGGAGGGGATATAGCAGGGCATGCTGGCGTTCCAGAGCTCTTCATCGCCAAGATTCTCGTAGCTGAACTGGTGCAACGCTCTGAGATCCTCCAGCATCGTATCGATATCGGAGTGAACTGGAGTGATAAACTCCAGCAGTGCCTCGGAGTAGTCCGTGGTGATCTGTTCATGCGTGAGTGTAGCGCCGAGGCTTTTAGGGTGGTCGGTTTGAGCTATCTGGCCCCGTGGGTCGACGCGTAAGCCCTCCTTTTCCAGCCCGTGTTGCAGAGAACCGAGCAGCCCAATATGTCCAGATTTCAGCAGAAGCTCGAGATTAGAGTGCAGATTCTGTGGCACAAGCGACATCCTTTATGAAGAGTGGGCGCAGTATAAACCAGAGGCCTATTGGTTGTTAGCGTGAACCGATCTAGTTTACGCCTGCACTTCAAAGTTTAAACTGTTCTACGAGTGTCTTAAGTTCGTCAGACAGTGTCTGTAACTGACCCGCGACACTGCCCAGATCATTGGCGCGCTCGACGGTATTATTAGCGCTAGCGCTGATCTCTCCGATATGTGATTCCACTTCGCTAACGGTCTGCAGTTGGGCATTGACCGCTTCAACCACCTGAAGGTTGGTCTGATTGATCTCTTGTACCTCCCGCCGAATAGTCTCTAACACCTCAGCTGCGCGTTCGACCTGCTCAACGCTACTCGCAGCTGAAGATTGAGCCATATCCATGGCACCTACCGCATTTTTGGCATCCGCCTGCAGCTCTTCAATGATCTTCTGAATCTCTTCAGTCGAGTGATGGGTGCGTTTCGCTAATTCTCGTACCTCATCGGCAACGACTGCAAATCCTCGGCCCTGTTCACCGGCGCGAGCCGCCTCTATCGCTGCATTAAGGGCCAGTAAGTTGGTCTGCTCTGCGATCTGCTGAATCACACTCAGTACAGTGGCAACATTCTGGCTCTGGTTATCGAGCTCCTGAATTACGTTACTAGCACCGGAGATGCGCTGTTTCAGTTGATCGATTGAGCTTTGCGTCTGCGCAGTGATCTGATGACCACGATCACTCTCCTGTAAGGCAGTCTGTGAGGCGCTAAGCGTTTGGTGAGCCACTCCATTAACGCTATCTGCAGCAGCCTGCATGTGGCTCATCGCATGGGTAACGTTGTCACTCATCTCTATTTGCCCACCCGATGAGTTGATAGCGCGCTGAGCAATATTATTAATCTGATGGCTGGCGCTACCGAGTTGACTGAGTGTGGAGTGCACCTGCTTCAAGCTCGTTTGAAAACTGCCCAGCATCGCATTGACGGCTTTTGACAGAGTGCCCACCTCATCGTTGCGGTTGACCGGTAGACGCATACTCAAGTCATTGTTGCTGCTGATCTCCTCTAGGGTGCGCGCTACATTGGCCAAGGGCTGAGCGACGATCCGACGCATCAGCCAACCAACCAGCAACACGCCGGCAGTGAACAAGGCCAACTCCACCAGTGCAACGGAGATGACGTTGTTACGAATCTGCTGATCCATGGCGGCAAAGTCATAGGTGACACGTACCGCGCCCAATACGGAGTTGGGTTCAACCGGGTGGCAGGCTAGACAGTTGGTGCCCTTGTAATTTTCTACCGCAAGCATTGGCCGGATGACGGTGAGGCGGTGGCCTCGGTCGTCATCAATCTCGACAACGATAGATTCCCCGCTCATTGCACGCTGGTCTAGGGCATCCATAATGAGAGAGTCTGCTGTCCCGGGGCCGTACATTTTGCTGACGCCCTCGCCGCGAATGATTCGCGCCTCAGCTATGCCGTTAGTTGAGAGCATCTTCTCCTGCAGGGCACCGCGGTTTCCCATGGCGCCACTCAGCATCAGTATGTTGATTGAATCGAAGTAGCTATCCGCTGTGTTGAGCGTGGTGAGTTCGGCAACATCTCTTGTGAGGCGCACCTCGCTGCGATAAATAGCAGTTAAAGAGCCAAGAAGTACCACCAGAAATACGAGAATCAGCGAGATATTAATTCTGGCCTGAATCGATAGGTTCGCCACTCCAACCCCCTGTAAAATGTAGGTCTTTGAAGTGTAGCCTGTCGACGGTTTCTTGCTAGGCGAGACCGCAGGCGTCTAAAAGATCTTTTGTTCTCGATCAAATTTCTACTGAGAAGCGGCACTTGATATACTTCGCGCCGGTCACACATTTGAGGATCTTTCAGTGGGTCTTATTGCTGCAATCTGGGGTTTCGTTGGGATTTTTACGCTGTTATCGAGCGCTATATACCGACTCGCGCCTATGGCGATGGATATACCGTTCGCTGAGATCGGCCTGTTTCATTGGGTTGTGCTGGTGGCCTGGGTCGTGGTGATGGGATACTCAGAGGGCTACAAGGGATTTCAGAAAAATTTCTCGCCGCGCGTTGCCGCCCGTATTAGGTATCTGAGACACCACCCAACGCTGGTGCGAACGCTCTTAGCACCCATCTTCTGTATGGGTTTTTTCTACACCACCCGTAAACGTAAAATTGTGGCGTTCAGTCTGACGACGGGCATCATCCTGCTCATCATTCTGGTGCACTACATTCCTCAGCCCTGGCGCGGCATTATCGATGCTGGCGTCGTACTCGGCCTGACGTGGGGACTCACTTCGATGTCGATTTATACCGCCCAGGCGATGGTGCGAGACCACTTTCACCACTCGCCTGAGACGCCCTGCAATAACACCTCGACGATGAGAGCCGAGGATTAGCAGAGGGTATATATGCGCGCCGAACCCTAGTGGGTTAGAGCAGTTCAGGCTGCTGAGATTACATCGGTGTAACCCTGGCTCTCTACAAGGTGTTCGTGCAGAGCCCGCACTGCCGGCTCATAATCCTCAGGTTTAACCAGACACTGCATCTCGACCTGTCTGACCGATTGGTGGATAGCCTGCACGCCAATGTTAGCGTCTGCCAGCGCTTT
>Ga0102948_1000192_pt1 | contig 22674 bp, 15 predicted proteins | sample SalPonA_A_H2O_MG_FD_78211 | JGI IMG/M metagenome (GOLD analysis project Ga0102948, IMG submission 78211) | Water microbial communities from South San Francisco under conditions of wetland restoration - Salt Pond MetaG R2A_A_H2O_MG | ecosystem: Environmental > Aquatic > Non-marine Saline and... | reverse complement strand
GGTAATGGAAACCGCTACGGCCTCATCGGTGCCAATGGATGCGGTAAATCTACGTTTATGAAAATATTGAGCGGCAAACTAACCCCTAGCTCGGGTAATGTTTCCATGTCTCCTGGTACCAAACTTGGCATTTTGAGTCAGGACCAATTCGCGTTTGAAGAAATGAGTGTAGTTGACGCTGTCATCATGGGTGACAAAGAACTATGGGAAGTCAAACAAGAACGCGACGCCATTTACAGTAAAGCTGAAATGACCGAAGAAGATGGCATGCGCGTTGCCGACTTAGAAACGCAGTTTGCTGAAATGGACGGGTATACCGCAGAATCTCGTGCAGGTGACATTCTTATCGCCGCAAGTATTGACGAAAGTTACCACTTTGGCTTGATGAAAGAAGTAGCGCCAGGTAAAAAAGTACGTGTCCTTCTGGCGCAAGCCTTATTTGCAAACCCAGACATTTTGCTGTTGGACGAACCCACCAACAACCTCGACATCTACACCATCAGTTGGTTAGCCGAAGAGTTGAACAAACGCAAGTCAACCATGCTTATTATTTCGCATGATAGACACTTTCTTAACTCGGTATGTACACACATGGCTGATATCGATTACGGCGAATTACGCATTTACCCGGGTAATTACGATGCTTATATTGAAGCCGCTATGTTAGTGCAAGAGCAATTGCATAATGAAAATGCGAAAAAGTCTGCCGAAATAGAAGAATTACAGGGCTTCGTTGCGCGTTTCTCCGCAAATGCATCGAAAGCTAAACAGGCAACGTCTCGTGCAAAACGACTCGAAAAAATTGAGTTGGCTGAAATTAAGGCTTCTAGCAGACGTAAACCTTATATTGTGTTTAACCAACACAAGAAATTACACCGCTTAGCAATAACGCTCGAGGAATTAGGTCATAGCTATCCAGATCTACCGCTGTTTGATAACGCTAATCTGCTTTTAGAGGCAGGTCAGCGACTGGCGATTATTGGCGAAAATGGCGCGGGTAAAACCACTTTATTGAAATGCCTCGTTAACGAACTTTCTCCTACCGCAGGTACCATTAAGTGGGCTGAGAACGCAGCCATTGGTTATATACCTCAAGATAATGCTAAAGATTTCGCTAACGATTTAACCTTGTTTGAGTGGATGAGCCAATGGCGAAGCCCTAAGCATGATGATTTGCACATAAAAGGCATGTTAGGCAGGCTGCTGTTTAGCTCTGATGACTTTAACAAAAAAGTCAGCGTGTGCTCGGGTGGAGAGAAAAACCGCCTGTTATTCGGCAAACTTATGCTGCAAGACATAAACGTGTTAGTGATGGATGAACCTACCAACCACATGGATATGGAATCGATTGAAGCGTTGAATAATGCGCTTTACAAATTTGACGGTACGGTTATTTTTGTTAGTCATGACAGAGAGTTTGTGTCATCACTGGCAACGCAAATCATTGAAATTAAGGACAATAAGCTTAACCATTTCGAAGGGAATTACGACGAATTCTTGTCTCATACCGGTCAAGCATAATAAGGCTGCATACGCTTACTCGCTAAGTACTAACGATAAAGGCACTACATCATGATAGTGCCTTTTTTGTCTTCAGCGCTTAGTTTTCTCTATCGCCGCCAAAATGACATTACGCACTTCACCTTTTTTATTTTCAGCGAGATACTTTACGTGAGCGCTTACGAACTCGGGCTGTTTATACAAGGCTCGAATTGCATCATTTACGTGTTCAATCACTTCCTTGCCAAATTCACTCCTTTCGCAAAGAACATGGCCACTTACCGTTCTTGGGTTTCCGGCAATGGGGTAATCTCTCAACTTTATGGGTACGCTTGTACCGTAAACACCAAAAAGTGCGCTGGGGAAAATAAGCGCAAAATCGGAACGCTGATTTTCAAATAATGTAAAGAATCGGCTAAAAAACGTGGTGTTCGACACTTTTATAATCTGGTTTGGCTCAGCTTGACGGATTTGCGCATCTAATACATCTCCATATGAGTAGTTCTCAGCAACAATTAGCGATGAATGCGCATACTGCCTTAAGACTTCAGCAATATTAACGACCTCTCCTTTATCGTTAAGAAACTGCTCAGGAATAGGTGGGAGCGTTGCATGCTGATAAAATCGCTGAGTCTGGAAAATGTTTAATGGCAAAGAATAAAGAAAACGCTGCTCTCTCGCTTGCGATTTTATCTTATTGATAACACACACAGGCCGCCCTTTCTCAATATCATTGAGTGAGCGCGCTAATGGCACATTAAGAATGGTGTTGTCATACTGTAGTTGATCAAATAAAAGCTGGGCAGTTTCTGTCGCGGTAGAATCGTAGTCGGCGTTTTCGTTATTCACACGTGTAGTTAAATAAACGTCGTCTGAATGAAACTCCACGTCCTCAATAGAGAAGCGCGGTTGTGCGGCGAGCGCCTCCACAAACAACACACTTAACGAAAGAATAGAAAACCGTTTTATCACGTAGAAAATAACTTCCTTATAAAAATGAAACATCAAACTACCATATCGACACAAATGATGTTGCTATATTCACTTTAATTTATATTAAAAATACCTTTAGTTAACCTAAAGCGTGTCGTTACTTATTCGTCTTAATGCTACGTAATACACCTTAACTAAGATCTTCTTTACATGTATTGATCTCACGCAACGTTCTTATTTGAAACTTTGCTATACCTTAAAAACCATTCACAGCTTGTGAGAATAATGTATGGCAACACTTACCTTTTTAGGGGCCGTAGATGGCGTAACAGGCTCAATGTACCTATTGAAAACTGCGTCTACAACCATTTTGCTTGATTGCGGTTTGTTTCAAGGACGGCGCGAAGAAGAGAAAGCGAACAAAAAGCCGCTGCCGTTCAGCCCGTCTGACATAGATGCTGTGGTTTTATCTCATGCTCATCTTGATCATTCAGGCCGATTGCCCCTTCTGGTAAACCATGGATATGAAGGGCCAATTTATATGACATTGCCTACGCTCGACCTTATAGAGGTTATGTTAAACGATGCGGCTTCATTACAATTAAGAGATGTTGAATGGGAAAATAAACGACGTAGGCGTTCAGGAAAAAAAGAAGTCGACCCGTTGTATACGCTAGACGACGTAGGGGAAACACTGCGCCAATGTCATGGGGTGGCTTACCATGAAAAAATCAAACTTAGTGACGATGCCGCTGTGACGCTTCACGACGCAGGACATATTTTAGGCTCATCCATTGTTGAATTGGTAATTACCGAAAATGATACCGTTCGCAAACTCGTATTTTCCGGTGATCTTGGAAACAATCAAGCAGCCCTTTTACGCGATCCAGAATACATGAAACAGGCCGATGTCGTCTTGATGGAGTCAACCTATGGCGATCGTGAACACCGCTCTATGCAAGAAACCTTAGATGAGTTTGAGCAAGTACTTACCGATGCCTCTCAAGACGGCGGCAATATACTCATCCCCTCTTTTGCGGTAGGTCGTACCCAAGAAATTATTTTCCGCCTAGGAGAGTTGTACCAAAAGGGAAAGCTTCCCCAGCAGTTAATATGTTTAGATAGCCCAATGGCTATTGCGGTTACCGAAATTTACCATCGCTATCAAGACGTTTATAACACTGAAGACAAAAATACGATTCAAGCAAATGACCGCTCACCACAACACTTGAAAAGTCTTCATTCTTTTTTACCAACGCTTCGTTATGCCGTCAGTACTGACGAGTCAATGGCACTTAACAGAATAGACCGAGGTGCAATAATCATTGCAGGAAGCGGTATGTGCAACGGCGGTCGAATACGTCATCACTTGAAACATAATCTATGGCGGCAACAATCCCACATAATTTTTGTCGGCTACCAAGCAATGGGAACGCCTGGTCGTATTTTAGTTGACGGTGCAAAACGTATAAAAATGGCAGGCGAAAATATTGCGGTTAATGCACAAATACATACTTTAGGCGGTTTTTCTGCCCATGCTAGCCAAACTCAACTTATTGAATGGATAAGCCATTTCAGCGCCAAAAGACCAACACTGTATTTGATCCATGGCGAGCAAGACGCCAAATTGAGCTTACAACAAGCACTTCGAGACAAGGGATGGGCGTCGACGATTCCAACGGCGAATCAAACCATTACACTGTAGGGATATGGCGTGTGGTAACAGCGTTTTGCACCACACGTTTTCCTTAATACAAAGCAAGCATCAGCTTAATACGTTTTTTAAGTCCGTAGCTCCATACCATTGCTCGCGTGAAACGCCCAAGCCCCTGCTCTTTTGAAATACTGTAAAAGCGTTTCTTAATACGCTTAAAGGCTTTTTTACGGCTCGATTTTTTAACATCTCCCATACTGGCATTATTCAATGAAGACTCATCTAATAATGCTTGAATATCAGCATAATTGCGCTTAGGGATGTTTAAGGGTAAGTGTTTTACTCCGATGGTATTTTGATTTTCTTGCTCGAGAATACTGTTGAGTGTACGCATTGCATTTAATCGCCCACGCTCATAATCATAGTGCCTAAAGCGTTGATCGAAGAAACCTAAAAATGAACCCAATAACTCACCACTTAATTCGCCTTCTTTTGCGGTAATGGTATATATGGTTTTGGCATTTTTTGGCCCAAGGTTAGCCGCGTGCTCAATCAGCGCAATGGTATCAATCCATAATTTAAAATGATCAGCAGGTAACTCCCGCTCATAATTATCGCTTCCATATTGAAGCGTTAAGCGGCTCACATCGTTAAAATAGTCGCCTTTAGCGTCGTCGTACACCACATCAAGTAAAGAGTTAATGACTATCTGCTTTATCTTCGCTTCAGCAGACGTCGTTTTATATAATTGCTCTCTTATTTTTAAAGCTTGGGCATCAAGCTTTAGCACCGCACTAGTAACACGTTCTTCCAGCAGCCACTCTTGAAAGCCACTTTGTAAAAACACGCTATTTATCATTTGTTTGGTGGTATCAACAAACGATGCAGTTTTACCATTAAATTTAGGTTTTGCCGCACTGTCTTTTGGATTCGGAGAGATATAAAAATAGAAACGCCGCTCGTAGTCAGTGGGCCCTAAGTCAATGGAATCAGCAAGCTCTACTGCCATACCTAGCGGATAGTTATTAAATGTTCCCCCATCCATAAAACTAAAGTGGCGCGGTTTGAATGGCACTGCATCCCGCCCCTTGTAATCGTCGTTATCCCATTTCCTTCTTAAAGGTTCAGGCGAAAATGCAATAGGAAACGCGCCACAACCGCGCGCTGCGATAGAAATATCTTCCCATACGGCTTTGTTGTCAGATGTCGCATTAAGCGTTGTGGTGTAACGGTCTTGAAACCGTGTTTGCGTAAAAAAGCCGCCGGTAAGCCCTTCTACATCATTTCTAAACGTATCGACCTGATAATCGACACCGTTAAGATTAGACATAGCCAATCCAAGCTTAATTTCGCGCGCACCGGCTGCGTGTCGGTTAACGGCCGCAGGCTCTCCCTCATACCGCTTGTTTATTAACGCATCAGCAATACGTTTAACGAATCCGTTGGACAACAGCGAGTTTGCGTTATTATCGCCTGGCAACGGAGTAAGCAAACCTTCAATATCAGCCATCTCGACCCACGCTTTATAACCAACGTTATCGGTGTCGCTGGCTAGCGCTTCAGCATCAAAAAGCAGTTTTTGGGCAAATAATGCAGCGGTCATCCCACCGGCACTGGCGCCGGTAAGCACATCTATTTCTATTCTAGGGTTATCGTCATTAGCATTATGCTCGTCGATTGCACGTACTAATTCAAACAGCGTACCTGCTTCGTAGGCCCCCAGCGAAACGGCACCAGAAATAGCCACTGCAACGCGATAACTCATTGTTGAACTCCTAATCGTTTTCGTCCTTGTAAATCTCGCTTTGCTTGGCCAAGCGTTTGATTCAGGCAGGTTTTCACTATCTTATACCGCTATTATATCAACTAACAAGCAGGGCCCATTTATTTCGTCAAACGCGCGATAGTTTTTGCCGTAATGCGGAACATTACACTGTTAAAGCTGCGTAAAATCATACGCACCACGCATGAAGCGCAATATCTTAGTGTTAGAGAAGCTACTCTGTTGCCGCTTGCTGGGCGAAATACACCGCGCCCCATTGGGCATCGTGTTGAGGAGAGACCAAACGCGCTTTTACCTCTGCACTAAGGAAAGGCAAATAAAGTTGACTTAAGCCACCCGCAATGCAAAGTGGTAACGCCGAGGGCGTTGTGAGTGTCGAGGCTAACGCATCAATATAACGTGCACCTTGCTGGAGGAGTTCGTTTGCATAGGCGCACTTATTGTCGACCGATTGCTTTACAAGCGACGCCATCGCGCCATATTGTTGAGGCCCAAATTGTGCAGTGGCGCTGACGAGTTCAGTGGGAGACGTTTCGCCGATATAGTCCATTAATTTAGTGGCAAGCACGCTTTGAGGCTGCAGGCCGTCTAACACTAAAAGCGTATGCTTGAGCGCCTCGCGCCCCAGCCAGGCGCCGCTCGCATTATCGCCCACATTGAATCCGTAACCCCCTTTATCAGTGAACCGCCCGTTTTTAAACACGGTACCAGATGAACCCGTTCCCACAATGATCAGCGCCCCTTCTTTGCCCGCATGAGCGCCTAAACAGGCCGCATGTAAATCGCTAATCACCGTTGTAGAGGTAAAAGGCCAGTCTGCTATTGTCGTTAATGCTAAAAACGCACGCTTAGCCGATTCAACATTAGCCCCAGCCAGTCCTGCGGCAAGCGCAATATTATCTGATGTTACCGACACGTTAGCCTGAGCAGCGGCTTGCCCCCATGCCTCGATAATCGACGCTTTGGCTTGATGTGCATTAGTCATAATATTGGCTGCGCCTGCGTCTCCGCGACCAAGAATATTCCCTTTACTATCTTGTATGTGCGCGCGACAGTGGGTTCCACCGCCATCGATACCGACAAAATAAGTATCTTCCTGCATCATCTTTCCATTAGCTACTAACACGTCTCTATCGTTCCACTGTTGTTAATGTCTCTATCCACATCGTCGTCTTTGGCATTTAATAAGGCCAACGTTGGTAAGACGTCACCGTCTTGTATCCAACCTATCCGCCATTGTTTATGTTGATAATTGTTATTAAATCAGAATACTTAAGTTAACCACAAAATTATATTGATATATTTACTTTCTGGGTAAACGTTCTCATTTATCAACGGCACTGTATTTAATGTTACCAGAAGGTAGCAAGCAATCATGTATTTATATTTTAGCGGGAAACAAAAACAAACTTCACTAGCATGCAACGAAGCCCGGTTAAATTGGTTTTATATTGATCGTATCGCGCATCAAGACTGTAGTTGACTAAAAGGAAATTATTTATGAACACACGTTTTACATTTACCGCGCTACTCCTTTCAGCGAGCGCACTACTGTCTGGTGGCGCATCTGCGCAAGCACCATCTAATCAGCCGCAAGGTTGGACATATGGTGTAGGTGTTGCGGCATCACAAGACGTTTATACCGATTTTGATAATCGAATTGTGCCTATTCCCATCATTGGCTACGTTGGCGAGCGACTTCGCGTTTACGGTCCATTCGTTGGCTATCAACTTTTTCAAGAGAATGGCTTAACGATTGATGCGCAACTTGTACCTATCTTTGCGGGATACGAAGAGGACGACAGCCCTGTATTTGAGGGCATGGAAGACAGAGACTTTAGTTATGGAGCTGGGGCGAGTATTTCCTATGCAGCAGAAGGCTGGGTATACACGGTTTCCGCGAACGCTGACATTCTTAACACCTTCGATGGATACCAAGCGTCTGCGCGTGTCGCTAAACAATTCCGGTATAAAGGGATTGTTATTGAGCCTTCGGTAGGCGTCAATTATCAAGACAGCAATTATGTTGATTATTACTATGGCGTTACCGCACAAGAAGCTACCGCAAGCCGTGAGTTTTATGAAGCAGATAGTGCCCTTAACACCGAGCTTCGATTAGGGTTTACGACTCGGCAGTTTTTAGGGGGGATGACTCGGCTAGACTTTGGCGCAACCTTTTTCGACGATAGTATCAGCGATAGTCCTATTACCGACGATGATATGGCACTTAGCGCCATGCTCACGTATGTACGTTTTTTCTAGTGAAAAGAGCCCTACATACAATGTAAGTAGGGCTTACATGTAAAACGAGTCAGCTAGTTGCTACTGATTGGTGAACCGGCAAACGCAATCGTTTCCCACAACGGAACGGTCGACAAACTGTGCTTATAACTGCCTGATGTTTCTTTTGTGCTGTAAGACAAGTAAATCAGCGTTTTTGCGTCTTCGTCGTAAATTCGACGTAACTTCATATTCTTAAAAAAGACGCTTTTAGATTTTTTAAAAATCACGTCGCCGGAATCCGATTTATCTATGCTAGCGAGCATATCAGCGGTGATAGGCCCGGTTTGTCTGCACGCTATTGAGCTGTCTGAAGGGTCTGAAAAATCAAGATTGGCTTCAATACTTGAGATATGGCACGTAACGCCGGTGACGATAGGGTCTTGTAGCGCATCAATTTTTATATCTTTGGTTGTAAACACACCGAGCGACACATCGCCCACTTCGCTGTCACTACAACCTGTCATACCTACTATGCTTGCGCTTATCGCCAGTACTGGCAGTAAATGCTTAATAACTTTTGCCATTTTGCGTATTCCTTTTGCTTTACTTCGACGTTATTACTTACGTACAACATCTGTGTTTGTTCAACGATATGTCGAATTCATTCGCTTTGCTAATTAAAAATACGCAGTGAGTGGCATTACAAACTGGCCAACTGAATACTCACCATCCCAAGTACTGCCGCATTTAGTCGATTAAACCAACGCCAGAAATTAGGACGCTGCATATGGTGCGCAAACTTTGCCGTCAATGTACTTAATCCCACAAACCACACTACTGAAGCGCTGATTGCACCACCAACAAACCACCACTTATTTTCTTGCCACTGACTTGCTAAATTCCCCATTAATAGCAACGTATCGAGGTAAAAATGCGGGTTCAGCCATGTCACCGCCAAGGCTATAAGCATGGCCTTTTTAAACGACAATTGCTTTTTTGCCATTGCTAATACAAGGCTATCGTTTGCCATGGACGATTTCACTTTGCGATAAGCAATGTAAAGTAAAAACGCGACGCCCGCCCATTTGGTTACTGTTACGAGCATTGGATACTCGTTTAATAATAGCCCGAAACCCATGGCGCCTAAACTAATAGAAACGGCATCACTTACGATAAAAAGAAGAACAAACAGCGAGGTCCACTGACGCTTCATTGATTGCTCTATTAAAAAACTATTTTGTGCGCCAACCGCAATAATGAGCGTACCGCCCATTACGAAGCCACTTGTCATTGCTGCTAACATTTCATTGCCTCTATATATCATTGAATAGGCTGCCCGCTCCTACCCTTCACTTCAATCTGATCTTGATTTTACCGGCACTTCTAAACTAAATTAAATTAATGATATTTGTTTCTAATTAGCAAAATTAATACAAATAACGATTCGTTCACAGGAGGGGTAATGCTAGATTACGATGCATTGAAATGTTTTAGCGAAGTACTGCGCTACGGCGGTTTCGACAAAGGTGCACAAGCCCTCAACCTTACTCAGTCGGCGGTATCGCAGAAAATAAAGCGTTTAGAGCACAATGTTAAAGGCCCTGTCTTAATCAGAACCAAACCATTACGTGCTACGCCTTTAGGTAAAGAGTTACTGGCCCACATAGAGAAAGTGAGTGTTTTAGAGGAAGCTCTCAATATTCATAGCGGTATTGAAGCTGGCACAACGCCAATAAGCGTCGCGGTAAATAACGATGTATTGGCAACATGGTTCTCTCAAGTTATCGCCGAGTTTGCTGAAAAACGCGCCAATCCTGTGCACATTGAAAACGCAGACCAAACTCAAACCCGCGATATACTTCAGCAAGGACGAGTAATGGCGTGTATCAGTCAGACAGGTACGCCTGTTACCGGTGGACAATCGGTTCGACTAGGTACAATGAAATATCAACTGTATGCGTCTCCCCACTTCATAAATCGACACCTTGGAGAGAAAATAACACCAAGCGTGGTGATGAATACCCCGGGGTTACTTTATGACGAATACGACGTGACACTGCTCACTGATTATCAGCGTGAATGCTTAAACATTGCGCCGTCATTCACCACGTGTCACTGGTTCCCTTCGTCACATGGTTTTGTAAAAATGGCGCTTGATGGTGCAGCATGGGCGTTGCTACCCACCCTTCAGGTAGCCCAGGAAGTAGCAGAGAAAAAGTTAGTGCCGCTATTCCCAACAAAAGAACTTGGCGTTCCGCTTTTTTGGCACTGGAGTACGTTAGAGTCGGCCGCACTAGGCGATTTAACCAAGGCAGTCAGACAGATTGCCAAAAAGAAATTGTGTTGAACATTACTCGTTATGCGAAGGCAACATGCGTCCTCGGTATGTTAGGAAGTAACAGCAAAGAAAACTGAGCCTGGCTTGTTAACAACAATGAGCCAGGCTTGTTACTAATCGATGGTTTACTCTAAAAACACAGTAATTTCATCGCCCAGTTCGGCTATATTCGCGCGCTCTAGCTGAAATGCATCGAGGAATGCTGCAAATGATTTTCTATCATAAGCGCCAGGGTAATATGCCTCTATCGCCATGTCACCATCGCCATCAATGTAGTATCTCGACGCTGCCGATTTAGCATTAAGGCCATTCAAAGCCCCAAGGAACTCTGACTTATTCCGCTTAGCATAATCATTTCCACCAAAAAAAGCGGTAACTAGGATACCACCTCTAAAGCTCTTCATAAAAAAGTTAAGCTCGGTTGAGTGTGTCGCCTTCATACGCTGACTATTAGAAGAAATGTCGTAACCCATAAACTCTAAATGCGCTTTAACTTCGCTAGCGTCTTTGGGAGGTGAAGCATGTGCTGATGTAAAGGCCAATGCCAATGCCATACCGATACCAATCATTTTTATTTTCATTTTTAATCCACTCTCTAATTATCGATAAATTATTTAAACGGACGACAACATGGCGACAAAGGTATCGATGACGCACAACAGTCCCTTGGTGTGTTGTAGCTGGAGCTCCCTCCAAAATTTAGCTAAGTACCAAAGAGTATTACATTTTCTTTTTTAAATCTAAACTTTCACGAACCCTAGTGAAAGCTTAAGAAGGCATTGTCAAAAGTAATAGGATAAAACGCGCGTGTTGCGTATTTACAACAAGTCATATTTTAAGATAAATCACAAAGCGTTGTTATGCCGATGGCATTCTTCCCCTGATGTTTAGCGCTGTACAACGCCTCATCGGCACTAGATAACATTTGATTGGCTAGGTCGTTCATTGTCAATTGGTCAGGTGCTACACTCACAATACCAAACGAGCATGACGCGTTGAACATTTGCGTCCCTTTTCCGAACTGCGTTTCAGCAATGCATTTTCGTATACGCTCCACAATAATGGGAGCGAAATTACTGTTTTATTCATCAGTGAATAAAATAACAAACTCGTCTCCACCTAAACGTGCAATACAGTCAGATTGTCGAATATTTTCCTTAATGATTTTTGTGATTTTTACTAATAATGCGTCGCCATTTGCATGCCCATATTCATCGTTAATGGTTTTGAAATTGTCCACGTCGAATACGCATACTGATACCTGCTGTAGTTTTCCCCTAATCATATAATTAACCGCTTCGTTTAAGCGTATTTCTAGGTAACTTCGGGAAAATGCCTGGGTTAAATGGTCGTGCATGAGGCGGTTGTTCAAAAGACGCCTCTCTTCATACAAATTATCGATATGTAAAACAAGAACCCACGCAATACACGAGGTAATGAGGAATGAACCTATCCAGGTTAACGGTGGTAAGTCGATAACTTGAATACCTGTTAATGCATCGCATACGCCGGTAATTGTCCATATTATATTGGCGATAAGCAGAAGTAATACGGTGTTTGTTTTGCTATTTTCCTGCCTTCTACGTTGACGAGTAAACACTCGAATAAGTATGAAGATGCAGTAAGCGGCAAGTACTAGAATCCAGCCCCCCACAATTGGAAGAGCGGGCCATATGCTAAGCCTGTGTAGTACTGTGAAGTTTCAAAAAACGTGTTAGCGAGAAAATATTGGTTGGGCACCACCGCCAGTAGCGAAAAAGCTGCGCAAATCACGTAGCACCATTTTAAAAACGTTGGTGCTCTGTATTGATAAATACGAAACGTAGAAATGCAAACTAAGTACAGTGGTAAACATGGCTGCAACCACTGTTATTCGGTTGGCAATACTTAACTGCAACAGGTTATCAGCGGAATTGAGTAGCATCGCAAAGCCACCAAAAAAGACACTACTGACGAATGCCGCCAAAGAGAAGATAAAGTAATATTTCACTGACTCTTCGTGGCGTGACGTTAAACGATGGTACAACAAAATAAAAAACACACTTAACAGTAAGCAGATACTAGAAGTGATAAACAGCGGCACAGACAAACTTTGAACCATATTAATTTTTCTCTACGCTTGAGCGCTTTTGTTTCACAATTGATAACGTATTCCACCATATCAAGTTTACTACACGCTCATTTATTCAGCACGCTTACGTTACCTACTTGTAAACGTTGTTGTTTAAGCGCTGCTGCCATCAATCCGTTTACATGTAACACTCATGGCCTTCATCTTTCCAGCGCTTAACCACGCAGAAAGTTAACTTTTTGTTAATGTGGGGTTTATTCATATACCCAATTTTAATGACACTCATAAAAACGATTTAAAACAACAATTTATATTTATAACGTGTTAAATCAAACAACCCCATGTAAATTAAATGTAAAATTGTACGCGTTTACATTGCAGTATGCGTGAACTAAACTCGGTTTCTGATTGGAAAAAAGTCCACCGGTAGAGTAAACCTTATTAGGAAACATTGCGTTTGTTTACGAACTCGCAGCGCAAGTCAACCTACAAGTTCTATGATTGTTAACCTCTCTTCTAACGACAACAACGTGGCAAGAGAGGTTGTTAAAGGCGACAAGCCGAAATTATGTCGTCACCGTGGAGTTTACAACATTACGTTTACTGGCCATCAATAGTGCGCGTCGAAGCAACCTGTGAGCGCTACAGCATGGTGTAAGCATTAGATATGAAAAACACACTACGTTAATAAAGAGTAATGCCGCATGATCACACAGAAGAACGGGCTAAAACTAGCACTAATTGCTGGTATCACACTGACACTGAGCGGATGTCAAAATGACGACGCCGCTGAAGGCGGGACGCTAGCAAACCCTCCTCCCCCAACATCCGCTAATTATGAATTAATTTGGTCAGACGAATTTGATGGTAATAGCGTTGACACGACAAAGTGGGAAATTCAAACAGGAGACGGCACGTCTGTCGGTTTACCTCCAGGTTGGGGGAATAACGAACAGCAGTATTATACCGCCGACAACATCACTGTAGAAGACGGGTTTCTTGTGATTGAAGCGCGTGCCGGCGATTCTCCAGATCCCAACTTTGCTTTTACCTCGGGGCGTCTTCGCACACAAGGTCTACTCGACTTCACCTACGGAAGAATGGAAGCGCGCATTCAAGTTCCAGAGGGGCTTGGCATGTGGCCGGCTTTTTGGACGCTCGGTAGCGACCCATCACCCTTCGGCGAATGGGCTGCACGGGGCGAAATTGACATCATGGAATCGTTTGGACAGGCCACACCATTCGTTGCGGGCACGGTCCACTATGGTCAACGCTTCCCACTGAACGAAAGTGCGACCAAAACCTACGACATAGACCCTACCGATGGCTTTCATGAGTATGCAGTAGAGTGGGATTCACAACGCATTCGCTGGTTTGTTGATGGCGTTCACTACTTTACGGTGAGTCGCGATACGTATTGGAATTATTATTTTAAAAATCAGATTGAAGGTTTTCTTGCGGGGGAAGAAGATGCCCCGTTTAATGAAAACCAGCATCTATTGCTAAATTTAGCAGTAGGTGGGAACCCAGCAGGCATGCCAAATCCTAACGATACCGATGTGTTTCCTGGGCAAATGCTGGTTGATTACGTGCGCGTTTATCAATGCCCGCTGGCACCGGTAAGCGATGGGCTGGGGTGTGAAAATAGTATCGACCAAGTTGACCCTTTTGTTATCACACAAGGCGGTGACGGTACGCCGCCTCCGCAAGACGTCGTTGTTAGCAGCTATACATTGTATAACGACGGTGCTGGCGTGTTGTTTGCTGACAGTAACAGCGAGCGTCCTTTAGGCATTGGCGTATTTGATAATAATGGCGCATTGACGGTCTCTGAAGTGCAGTCTAGTGACGCAGACCGAGGTATGGTGATTGAGGTTGTCACTACCGGTGGCGGAAACATTCAAATTAACGACCCTGAGGGCAATACCTTTGAGTTGTTTGGAATGGGCCGAGCCGACAATAATGAGTTCTTTGGCGGTGAACTTACCTTTGATGTCTACATTGATAGTGCCGCTACCGCAGCCACCTTGCTTCAAGTCGGCGTTGACAGCGGTTTTCCGGATGTGGGCTTCACTCAGATACCATTAGCAGATTTACCGAAAGATGAATGGACGTCAATTTCATTGGCATTAAGCGATGTTATACAAAGTAATATCGGCGCATTTGGCGGCGGTCCGCTTGATATGGAAGACGTGCTTAACCTTATTGTTTTAGAACCCGTAGGCGGCGCAGCCCGCATGCAGTTCGATAACATAAACCTACTGTGCGGCGCACCGTCCTCCCGCCCTTGTGGGATTGTTAGTGTAACGACCGTACCTCAAAATGTGTTTATCGATAGCATCGATCCTCTGTGGGATTTCGGGATTGGCGCTGTGGACAGCGGTTCAGGTTTTGCCACTTACACTGATGGAAGTAACCCAGACGGCGAAAATAAAATCGAATGGGCCATCGTAACTGATGACGATGCCGCACGGGATCAAGTTATTGATATTACATTTAACGGCGATGGCGAAAGTGGAGTGTGGTTTATCGCTACTGACCCAGTAAACCTTGCTGGATACAATAACGGTGCAGTAGTTTTTGATTTGTTCGTTTCTGACTTTGGTAGCGATACCAATACAATAACAATGCAGATTGATTGTGTATTCCCTTGTACTAGCGGTCCACAAGATATCGGACGTCCTGCAGATGGTGAATGGCAGGAAATCGAAATTCCAATGAGCCAACTTATCAACAGTGGGTTAAACACCGCGACCGTCAGCGCAGGCTTAGTACTTTCGGTCACCGACGTTAATGCAACAGCTTCTTTCACTATTGATAACGTAAGATGGGAACCCACCACTGATATTGTGGAAGAAGAGGTGTTACCACTTGGCTTCTTTGCAGACTTTGAGGCAGTAGACCCAGCAGGTTCGGCGCTTGGCGGAAATTGGCAAAGTTTCGGCACCGTATTTACGGCCGCTGGAGATTTTGTTTACAACTACGGACAACCATTCGCTACACCATTAAATTCAAATAGTTTTGCAAATATTGCTACAGGACAAGGCGGTGACGCGCAAGGCACTCAACAGCTCGTTATCTTTAACGACTATAATAATGCTGACCACGGTAACGGATTGTTTATAGAAGCGGCGACATTCCAGCAGGTTACCTTAACGGCAGATGACAATGGCATCTATACCTTTAGCTTTGATGCTAGAGCGCCAAGTGAATTTGCAACAGAAGCACCCACTATTGTTACGGCCTATGTTCAGACACTCGACCCTGCAAATGGGTTTGCTACCACCGCGCGTGTTGAAATCGATTTATCGACAATCACGAGTACCGATTGGCAAACGTATAGTGTTGATTTCAACATTAACGGCGAAACCATGGCCGGACAGCTACTAGAATTTGGTTTCACAACTCGCACCACAGGGTTTGCACCATCATCTATCTTGGTTGATAACGTTGACTTCAATGTTGCTACCGGCGGCATAAGTTATAGCAGCGATTTTGAGGATGGAAACGCGGCTGGCGGTGAAATTGGTGATGGTTGGTCAAGCTTTGCAGCGGTATTTGCACCCGACGGAAACTTTGCCTACAGCTACGGCCCCTTCCCGTCGCCGAATAATACGGGTGGCTTCACTAGCTATGCAACGGGCGAAGCAGGTGAAAACCAAGGAATGCAGTATTTAAACGTGTTTAGTGACTATAACAACGGTGATCACGGAAACGGTCTCACCATAGAGGCTGCCAGCTTCCAGGAGCGCACTTTCTCTGCTGCTGATGCAGGTGAATATTCGTTTTCCTTTGATGCCAAGGCACCTTTTGAAGGTGGGATAGCATCACCGACCACCGCCTATGCCTATATTCGCGTGCTAGACCCGAATAACGGCTTTGCCTCTACGGTGGATATTCGCGTGGACTTAAGTGATGTCAGCAACACGGATTGGTCACGCTTTACGGTGCAAGCTACGTTAGAGGACACCTTAGATGGTCAAATACTACAGTTTGGGTTCTCGAACTCGGCGACCAACTACAACCCTAGCGGTATTTTCTACGACAACGTAGAATTTTCGCGGGCTGAATAAGGAAATTGGTCATGAAAATAACAAATAGTAATTTCTCTGAAGCAGGGCAAGGCTTTATGAACAGTACCTTAAGAAAATCTCGCACCATGTATAAAGCAGTGTTAGTCGCTGCGTTCACATCGCTTACTTCAAGTTCGTTGATGGCACAGGAGGCTGATAATGACCAAAAAGAGGCGGAGTCTGACGTAGAAAGAATTGTTGTTACCGTTGAACGCCGAACGCAAGATTTGCAAGATTTGGCGGGTACCGCGTTTGCATTCTCAGGGGAAGACCTCAAGTCACAAGGTATTCAAGATATTACTGATATCGCAGAATCTATTCCCGGCCTTGAAATTGGTAACAACCAGGGCAACGTGGAAGTGTGGATACGTGGGATTGGTAGCTCTAATAATACAGAGCTTGGCGACCCTGCAGCGGCAACACATTTAGATGGGGTCTATATCCCTCGCCCCTCTGGTATAGGCTCTGCGTTCTTCGATATTTCTCGTGTCGAAGTGAATGTAGGCCCACAAGGTACGCTTCGAGGCCGTAATGCGACCGCCGGTTCGGTGAATATTATTCCATGGAGGCCGGCAATTGGACAATGGAATGGCAGTGCCGAAATCGAATTTGGAAACTACAATCAACGTGCCATTACCGGCGCATTGAATATTCCTGCCACCGATAAGCTAGCCTTTCGTATTGCTGGAACCAAGGTAGATCATGACTCTTATTATAATGATGTGGGGCCGCTAAATTTAGAACTCGCTGAGGCAGCTGACAACCTTGGACTTCGCTTCCAAGCGCTATATGAGCCAACTGACGATTTAAGTATTTATCTATCTTATGATTACGCTAGCGAACAAGGCACAGGGTATACGGGAACAAACTATGCCCTTCCTCTTGGCTTAGGTATCGACCCTGATGATATTGATGACCCTCGCGACGTAGTAGGTCGTGGTTTCTCACCCATTCAAGACACCGTTCATGACGGGTTTAAATTGGAAGTCACTTGGGACTTAGGCAACGTGCTACTTGAGTACAACGGCAGCTATCGCGACTTGCTTTATGATTATCAGGCGGCTACCCCTTTATCTCCTGATTTTCCTGGTGTATTTGATGCTTTAGCACCACTTGACCAAGCATTGGACGATTTCTCGCGCTTTCAGTTTTTAACTGATTCGGAGTCGACTATTCACGAGTTACGGTTGCTATCAGATGACGATGCAAGTCGTTTGACATACACCGCGGGCATATTTTTATTTGATGAGCGCCAACAAACGTTTTTAGCGTCTGCCGGCGATCGTGGAGGGTTCTTCCAAGGGGCTGAATTTAATCAGCCAAATACTGATACTGATTCACTGTCAGTTTATGCCGATGCAACCTATGAGTTTAGCGCAGATACACGTTTTACTGTTGGTGTTCGTTACACTAAAGACACAAAAACTCGACAAGGGGTGAATGCACGTTACGCATTTGCATTAGGTGGGTTTGATGTAAATACCGGAAATCCATTTGGTTGCTGTATGGGCGCCCGTGTCGGTACAGAGGGTTTTCAATTTGCTGGGTTTGATCGCACCATCTACAACCCAGACCAAGATGGCGATGGCGCGGTTTCGGACGCGGAGTTCTTAAACTTTTATTTTGATGGTATTGCTCAATTTGGTGAGCGCGACACCCTTGATGATATCTTTGCAAACGGAGTCACCCAAGGGGGCGCTGACGTGCGACCAGCATGCTCAGACAGCGATGTTACCGATAACTTAATCTGTAACCAAGACGGTACACACTCTTTCGCCGTCCCCATCTCACCTAATAATTCAATTACCGTTCAAGACGGCCGTATAGACAATAACTTTGTTGATTGGCGTCTTCGTATCGAACATGATCTCAATAACGACCAACTTGTTTACGGTTTGATTGCAACAGGCCATAAATCAGGTGGGTTCAATGATACGTTTAGCGACCCAACAACAGGACTAACGTTAGCACCAACGTACCAAGAAGAAAGCGTTACCTTGTTTGAGGTGGGCTCAAAGAATGAATTTGACCTTGGAGATGTTCCAACAACGTTTAATGTTTCAGCGTTTTACAATGATTACCAAGACCAAGTGTTTACTAACTTACTGTCTGTAGAGCAAGCCCTTGAATTCAATTCGGGTGCGCCTGTCGACCCGCTTGATGCCACCCCTGGCGCATTGGTTGTATCATTTAGCTTCAATGCCGCTGACTCGGCCATTTATGGTATGCAGTTCGATGGCAAATTTGAATTACCGCACGACATAAACCTAAGCTGGACAGCGCTATGGTTGGAGGCGGAAATTGAAGACAGCCAAGACATTCAAGACTCGCGCTTCCAAGCCGACGTTGCACCCGATGAAGCGGTGTTCCAATCTATTGATGGAAACCGACTACCGCGTACACCACGCTTTCAACTTAACGCAAGCCTTAGCCAAATCTTCGATGTGGGGTCGGGTACGTTAGACTATGTGGTATCAGCGGGCTGGCGCGACGACCAGTTCCTTACTATTTTTAATAGTGTTGACTATCAGAACCCTGATGATCCTCGTCGTCGATTAGATGACAGTGTTGATGCTTATTGGACGGTAGACGCTGGTTTAGGCTATACCCACGGCGATGGTGCGTTACGTTTTGAAGCGTTTGCGAACAACTTGTTTGATGAAGTACGCACTGCGGCGACTATCATTACGCAATTTGATAATACGCGCTTCTTTACTCGCCCACGAACCTTTGGTGTGCGTATGCGTTATACCTATTAATTATCAAGATTGTCGGTGCATCATGGGATGCACCGCTTTTTTCTGGGAAATAAACGAACATAATGTAAAACGGCTCTAAAGGGCTTGTTGTTACCCGCTACTTCAGGTTTGTTTTACATGTAATAAGGAGTGACGCAGTGCATGTATCCCCCCCACTAAAAACTATTACATTCATCCTACTTTTCTCATTATTTTCACTGCCTATCTTTGCTGACCCTGTGCATGTAGAGATCGTGAAGTCTAGCGATGGTAGCTATGCACTTCATCGAGATGGCAAGCCATATTATGTTAAAGGTGCAGGTGTTGATGGTGCTGATATTGAAACGTTAGCAGCGTATGGGGCAAATTCTATTCGCACGTGGTCGGTAGACGGTGGCACTTACCCTGCTTCGGTTCTGCTCGATAAAGCCCACGCATTAGGCATGACAGTATCCCTTGGTATTGATTTTGCGCGAGAACGACACGGTTTTAACTACAACGATGCACAGGCCGTGGCAGAACAGCTCGAACAAGTAAAATCGGATATTTTAAAATACAAAGACCACCCGGCGTTACTTACCTGGTTTATTGGTAATGAATTGAACTACGACTTTACCAACCCGAAAGTGTACGACGCCGTCAATGAAGTGGCATTATTAATTAAAACTCTCGACCCTCACCACCCTACCACCACTACGCTCGCAGGCTTTGATAAAAAAGCGATGGATGCCATTGCCGAGCGTGCCCCCGCCTTAGACTTTGTCAGTTTTCAACTTTACGCTGATGTAGTTAACTTACCCAAATATATTGCGTCCTATGGCTACACCGGCCCTTATATGATTACTGAATGGGGCGCTGTTGGACATTGGGAAGTATTTAAAACTAAATGGGGGGCGCCTGTTGAAACCACCAGCTCAGAAAAAGCCAGTAACTATGCCAAAAGCTACCTAAAAGCGATTGAGCCACAACGCCAACAAGTCATTGGTAACTATGTATTTCTGTGGGGACAAAAACAAGAGCGAACCAGCACATGGTATGGCATGTTCTTAGATACTGGCGAGCGCACTGAAGCGGTCGACGTTATGCATTACATCTGGTCGGGTCAATGGCCAGAAAATCGCACGCCAAGAGTAAGTCCTATCGGATTAGATGGTCAAGTAGCCTTCGATAATGTATTTCTGTTTAAAGGCGACCGCTACGAGGCCACCCTCAATGCTGTAGACCCAGATAACGATAAGTTAACGTTCAAGTGGGAAATTCGCAAAGAGTCGACAGCTACCGAAGTAGGCGGCGACCGTGAAAACGTGCCCGATATAGTAGACGGTTTAATAACAAACCCCACGTCTCAAAAAATTAGTTTTGATGCGCCAGATGAGGCTGGACCTTATCGCTTGTATGCTTTTGTATATGACGATAAAGGCAATGCAGCACATGCTAACTTTCCTTTTTTTGTAAAATAGTAAGCCACGCGCTTTTAACTTTATAATGTAACGCTTAGGCGGTCGATACTGCTTAATAAGCGATAACAACTAAGGAGAGCGAGCATATTGACTCACTCTCTTTTATTGCGAATTTCTCACTATTTTCATTTTGCAAAACGAAAATATCAGCACTTAGCATCTCTTCATCACTTTAACAATTTTTATATTCGCCTTTACCCAAGAAATCGCAATACTTTGTTTATATTGACAATAATTCAAAATGATTGCGCAAAACGAATAGATAAATTTATGTGGCACATTAATTGTAATCGATAAAGTAACACGTAGTCTTTATTGGTGATCCCATGAGAAAAAATCTTACGCTAACAAGTGCACTTTTACTTTCGCTCCCAGCGCTTAATGTTTCTGCAGATGCATTTGATAGTTGCCCTTCACAAGCCTTTTTGATGCAAGACACTACTGCAAAGCTATATGGCGTTAATTTAGTAACAGGTAACGTTGATTTACTTTCCAGTAACTTAGGAACCAACGACCGAATAAACGGCTTTGGCTTCAGTAATCATGATCGTTACTTGTATGGGTGGGGTTATCAGGATAATACCATTGTAAGAATTGGCGACGATTATCAAATTGAACCACTTCCCCTTACTAACAAGCCTGGAGCTAATTTCTTTGTGGGTGATATTGCCCTTGCTGAGAACGCCTATTACCTTTACAAAAAAGGCGGTAGCTATGGTTTGTATAGAGTTAGTTTAGACCAAGACGACGATGCCTACCTAGATGTTCAACGGGTCATTGATGGCGCGGCATTGTCGCTGTTAATTTATGATTTAGCCTTCCATCCGTTTGATGGGTTTGCCTACTCCGTTGATAAATACGGTGACCTATACCGCATAGATGTAAGCAATGGTAATGCATCGAAGGTTAGCAACGTGGGGCAACGTGGTACGTTTGGCGCCGTGTATTTCGACGTAAACGGCACGTTTTACATTAGCCGTAACCAAGACGGCAATATCTTTCGGATCGCGGTGGATGACATTAAGCCACAGGCTGAACTTTTTGCCTATGGCCCAAGTTCTGGCAACAACGATGGCGCGCGCTGTGCGATGGCCCCCATTGTGGATGAATCTACTCCAGCAACGACTGACTTCGGTGATGCACCAGACTCTTACTCAACGTCTATTTTTAATAATGGCGCCAGACATGGCGTGGTAGAAGGAATTCAGCTTGGTGGGGCGATTGATGCGGAATACGATGCCAACGTGTGCCCCAATAACGACGAAGATACCAATAGAGACGAAGACGGTGTAGATTTCATCACCGCGTTTGAAGCAGGCCTTGACGGCTTTATGCAGGTCACAGTTGAAGGCGATGGCTACCTAAGCATGTGGGTCGATTGGAACCAAAATGGTCAGTTCGATGCTAATGAGCAGTTAATTGCAGATAAAGCCTTACGTACCGGAACCCATTATATATTTGAAGAAACCCCCTTAGATGTTACCTCTGGAGTAACGTGGGCAAGGGTCAGATATACCACAACGAGTGGCGTAGGCCCTAATGGCGGCGTAACAGACGGTGAGGTTGAAGACTATCAGGTTGCCGTGTTGAACCCGGGCAACAGTTTAGTGACTAACACACCTTACTTCTTAGCCTTTGAAGATAATTGGCCCGAAACCGGTGATTATGACTTTAATGATGTGGTGATTCGTCTTGACTCTTCAATGATAGTGTCGCAAGAAGGTAATATTAAAAAGTTAAACCTTGAAGGTGAATTAACCGCTATGGGCGCCTCGTACAACAATGGGTTTGCTATTCAACTCGAAGGCATCGCTAATAACGATATCGACGCATCAAGTATTCGCTTTGAAATAAATGGTGTACCGGCAACCGCAGACTTACTAGAAGATGGCAATGACCAT
>Ga0102948_1000190_pt1 | contig 22687 bp, 19 predicted proteins | sample SalPonA_A_H2O_MG_FD_78211 | JGI IMG/M metagenome (GOLD analysis project Ga0102948, IMG submission 78211) | Water microbial communities from South San Francisco under conditions of wetland restoration - Salt Pond MetaG R2A_A_H2O_MG | ecosystem: Environmental > Aquatic > Non-marine Saline and... | reverse complement strand
TCTTCGTTCCATATTTACTTTAAATTTATCTAGAACGTAATTACCAGATTCTTCATAAGTTCTTCTTGCTAATTCATCAGCAATTGAGTTGAATTGAGAAACATCTCTTAATTGTACTTGGTTACCATTTTGGTATCTAATCAAAGCAAAAAATGCAGAATCTTCATCACCCGTACCAGTAGCAACGACAGTCAGTACTGGATTCATTTTTAATCTATCGGCGCCTGGTGCATTTTCGTTTTGTGATCCGTTGGCGTTATCATACAATGAACTGTCTTGCAATGCGCTTACTGTAGATTCTTCAACTTTATAACCAACAGATAAGTTATCAGGCTGATCGTTATATTTAGAAACAATTAGTGTTTGATCACTTGTAAATAGGAAATGACCTTTCTGGAAAATTACACCGGAGGATGCTCTAATACCGTATGATTTTCCAGTTGGGTTAGATTGTTGAGTTACACTAATAGTTGTCTGATCGCCAGAAGTAGTAGTATATAAAACAAGTTGGTTTTCGGTTGAATAAAGTTCTTTACCGTTGTACTTGTAACGAGTAATTTGAAGAGATTCACCCGGTTGGAATACTTTAACTGTGTTAGAGTTAGCATCAGTATTAGTATTCAAATAGTTAATGAAGAACGTGTTTAGATCTGGCGGCCTAGTTTCAAAACCACGGGCTGCAGCAATAATGTTTGCTTTCAATCCGTTGGTCAAACCTTCAACTTCATACACTACATCAACTTCGGTTTCAATACCGCCAATGATGTCGATCTCTTTGCCACTGACAAATGAATCAACGTCAAATCCATTTGGGCTGACCAATTTAACAAATTCTAGGTTGTTAATAGTTGTAAAGTTACAACCTTTAATGATACTACCTTCTTGGTAGATATTATCACCAAAGCGTTCAACTTGGTTTTGAAGAATCGTTTGAAGTTGAGTAAGCTCTCGAGCCTGGACAGCGTACGCTGGCTTAAACAGGATTTTATAGAACTGTTTCTCAACGTCAAAGTCATCAAAATATGGCGCAATATTTAAATCTGTATTAATAGGCATCTTTTTTGAGCTTCCTTAAAATTCTAAGACCAACTTATATTCTTCTCTAGAGTTTTCTGTTCTTTCTAACGGAAAGAAATCCTCCATGAAATATACTGTACCAGATCTTTGTGTGTATCTTGATTCAATAACATTGTCTGCTATAGGGGTATTTATAGTGATTTGTTGGCCCGTACTATTCGTTAAAATTGTATTAGCATCTAATGATATATCATTATTTGCTTGGTTCAAGTAAGGACCCATGTAACTACTCAAATAAAGAGTTTTGTTATCTGAATCTACTTCATGTACATAAGCACTAAACGTTATATCGTTATTAGCATTCCTTTGGAATAGCTGCGAGTTTTGTTCTACTTTGCCATAATCATCTGTTACTATTGCAAGACGATTATCAAATACCAGCGGAGGCGCAGTATTGGCTGTATCTGGGTCAGGAGTAAATACTGGATTCTTTACTACACCTAAAGCAGAATAAGTATTTGTTTTACCAATTTGGTTATTATCTGTTTCTGTAATGTAAGCATAAAGTAAGATATGTCTACAGTGCATTTCATCTATTAGATTCCAATTATGGTACCCGGTAGGAGAAAGAATTGGTCTTAATCTTGCTCTAACATCAATAGAGTTAGCATCATCTGGATAAAAATCAAATGGTGGATCTACAACCTCTGCTAAAATATTATTATAATTTTTACCAGGATCTAAAACTTCAATGTTTGTAATTCTGCCATCAACTATACGAGGAATAGCTGTTGCACCTTCCCCATCACCGCTAATTTTTACTGTAGGTACAATCTTAAACGATGCATTAATTTTTAAACCATCAGCCTGCGGTGTACCAACTACTTTCAATGTACCCTCGTTGTTTGAAGTGTTATCCCACTTATAAGATTCAATAACATAAACAAAAGATTCACCAGTGTCATTATTTGAAGCGTATAAAGTCATATCAGCGTAATAATTATCACGTACACTAATATCATTTGCTCTAACTTTTATAGTTCCATCATTACCCGGAGGACCTGTAACTTGTCCATTTTCTAAACTTGGATAACCAGTATTATCAATATTATTAAGTACAAAAATATCACTTAATTGTGAACCAGTAATTATGTTATTAGTATCAGCTGCTGGATCTGGATTGATATCAAAATTTCCACTTAATGGAATATAACCAGAAGCATTATATGCTTCAAAATGTGGCTCGGTTAAATAATACATAAACTTCCACACGTAGCCGTCTGTTGTTCTATAGATTTGATCTGCTATTGTTGGATCATAGCTAGGTGGAGTTGTTGAAGGTACACCGTTATTATTAGATAAGCATTTGTAAACTCGGTAATCGCCAGAATCATTATTTGTTGGTCCAACTACAGCATAGAAATTTTTATCAACCATATCTTCTTGGTCATCGTACTGAGTGTAAATCGCATCTTTTTGCCAAGGATAATATTTGATCATGTACTTAATATCTTCTTGAAAAATCTGTTTTCCAAAAAGTATATTTTCTTTAAACTCATTTTTACTGTACAGAGTATTCTCTGCATCGACGCGATCTAACGCTTCTTTAGATACAGAAGATATCATAAAATAAAATTTATTATTTTGAATATCTTCATACACTAAGCGAGTAATGTCATTTTGAAATTTTGTAGTTAACGTAGTTGCCATTTTAGAAGACCTTAGCTTTTCTAATATTTATAATCATTTTTTAACCTCTCCTACGAATTTTTGGCCTAGGATAAATAACACCAGATGATGGTCTAGGTTTAAAATTTCTTTGAGGGTAACAATTGCCAGATTCTGGTCTCTGGTTAATCCAACGAAGAATTCTATTTGGTGCACCTTGCAAACTTTGTAAATCCATTGGGTCGTCTGCTTCTGTATCAAGCATAAGATCTTTACCAGAAGTATCTATAATCCATTGTTGAGCTTCAGCCTGAGTCATGTTTGGCCAAGATTCTGCTAAACATGCTAACACACCAGCTACTTGTGGTGCTGCCATACTTGTACCCTGATACTTATCAAAGTTATAACCTGTTAGTCTTGGATCCGCAACGTCGTTTAATCTTTCATGAACACTACTATTAATTGCTTCACCAGCTGCAAAAACGTCTATTTGGCTACCACAGTTACTAAATACAGCTTTATCTTCTGTTAGTGCTTGCCCTAAAGCACCGACAGTAATTGCCGGTTCATAAAGTGCACCAGAACCAGTACCTCTATGAGAATACCAATTATAATTCGTTCCGAAATAAGTCATTTTATAAGTATTATCAAAGTCTTGATCTGAGCTATTTACTATTTTCCAATATTCGTTACCTGCCGCAAATACAAGAATAATTCCATCAGCAATTGCATCCTGAATATCAGCTAGTCTTGATGTGAAATAATTTGGAATATAATAGTTATTTGCAGCCATTGAAAAGAATCCACGTTCATTCAATTCTGCTACGGTTAAATCGCGTCCAGGTGAAAAAGTTGTTCCACGATAAGTAATTTCTGTAACTAAACCAAAATTATTTTGACCGGGTGTTACAACTGATCCATAACTGTTGTTTGTTATAGTTGGATTGCGACGACCTGTTACTGGATTAATTGGTTTACTATTGTGCCAAACTCTGATATAATCCCACATAAGAGAACTAGAAAGACTATTCGGATTTGTGCCATATGGACTAATATTATAGATATTTGCATCTCTAGCCCATCCTTGCGAGTTTCCAGCTACGGTCCCTGCACAGTGACATCCATGGTTATTATCGGCGGTTCTATCTGCATTGCCGGCATCTACATATGGAGTATAAACATATGTGCCATTAGCACCACCGGTTACTTGACCATTTAAAGAAAACCAGTTAAACTGCTGAACACGACTACCGCCAGACCCGTCAGAATTAACAGCAAATTCTGGATGTGCAGGATCAATATGGCCATCAACAATTACGACATCAACATTTTTGCCAGATGCAGTAATTGTTAAGTCATCTGTAATTTGATACGTGCCACCAGTACCTGCACCCCAGTTGCTTCTGTTTGTAGCTTCGCTATGTCTTAATAAACCCCAGTTAATATCTGTAGCTGAATCACCCCATCCTTTATCAAAATCACCATTTGTAATAGTATATAGTGGTCGCGTGGTAGCATCAATAAGTTCTACTAAATCAACACCCCAAACTCTATCATCTTGCCTTACCAACTCAGCTTCTTCATGAGTTAGCATATAATGAGTATTTCTACTAATGGGTCTTTTATTTGCTACATTAACGGCTCTATCTGGAATGAATAGATTACCGCCTGGTGTTTCCATGTCTTCATAGAAACCTTCCAGGTCTTCTCTGTTATGCAGAGTTACGATCCACTCTCTAAGCATTTTAAGCCTCTAATTGTAGTACTGTGAGTTTTACCGTTACGGCTCTAGGCGATGCAGTATCATTAAGTATGTTACATGGAATGGCAGTTGTAGGTGTAGACTCTAAATTATATCCAATAGCACCAGGTGATACTCTAACTACTTCTGCCCCTGTAGTAATTACTTCTGCAATTACACCGGCATCGGGTGCTGGATCTGTATTGCGAGTTCTACCGAGATCGGCTGCTCTTGCCGCTTCATCAGTGTAAATTCTTACCCATGCAGCATCATCGGTTTCAATTGATAGTAATGCATATGATTTAAAGCCAGTAATATTAAAGTAGTTGCCAGAAAAAGCATTCAATGTAGTGGTAGTAAAAGTTAAAACAGTTCTTGCTTGTAAGGAAGAACCGCCACTTGATACCGTTGTGAACGTGAAATTACCAGCGCCGTCAGTAGTAAGTACTTGACCACTAGAACCATCTGTAATACCGAGATCTGTAATGTCAGTTGGAATAACTGGCGGTACATATAAGAATTCACCAGTATCTGAGTCATATGTTAACGAAGTGGTACCAGCTGCAGTTGTGTTTGCACTTAAATCTGTTAGAGCGATGCCGCCTGATGCTGAATTAACCCATGCATAATCGGTACCGTTCCAACTTAATACTTGGTTATTGGCTGCATTACTTGTATTTAAATGTGCGTCAACATCTGCATTTGCGTAAGCAGTACCCGTTGCCGCGTCTTCAAATGTAAAGTTACCGTCACCGTCAGTGGTTAATACTTGTCCAGCAACTCCATCTACGATTCCAGCATCAGTTAAACTTAGATTACTCCAATTATCATATAATTCATCAAAGTTTGCCATAGCTTTTTGCCATGCAGTTCGTATTGGATCACCTTGACCGTCGTTGGCCTCTTCACCGACATTTACTATTTGCTTTGCCATGATTGCTCCTGTTTATTTTTAAACTATTTATTTATCGGTGTTAAACACCATTGTCGGTTGTAATTCCGTCTGTGTCTACGGTCCAAACAAAGTTATCTGCTCTAATTGTTTGATCTCCAACAGATTGGTTAGGTCCGACAATTGGATCTCCTCCACGAACGTAATCTTCTTTTTGTATGATCTGAAATTTATAACTTACTTTAGGACCAGTCATTCTTTGATACTCAAATTCACTGAACATTTTAGTTCCAGCTAAATGCATAGTATCTTTAACTACTTTTTCATACTTGCCTGGATCTACTGTAGATTTAATTTCATAAGAATATTCTTGGTATCTATCGCTGTCTTGTATTTTAACATTATTGTCATAATAATCCAAAACTGTTGGGTAAACATAAAGTTTATTAATATGATCGTTGAACCAAGATTCTGTTTTAAGAATAGGAACGATTAATTCATCCCATATTTGCTTAACCCCTTCTGGCGCTGTACCGTTTGCCAATTGAGCAAACATGAGGACATCGTTACTTTTTATTAGACCATCTTCAGTAATGTCACCATACTTAAATCCACCAGTACGAGTACTGTTTAAGAATATTCCCAGCTCAGCAGGTTGTGTAGCTTGACCTGTAGCTAATTTTAATACTTGGTAAGCAAACTCTTTTGTTGGAAGTAAAGGCGTGGAATCTGTAACCTGCTGTGCTACATAACCATTAATATTAGAATTTTGACGGGCCCAATAACCTTCCGTAATACCTTGTGAATCTACGTTCAATACCGCTTCGGCATGTTTTACTCCGTCATCATCTACAAGGTAAACTGTTTCTTCATCTACATATCCTAGGCCTGAGTTTCTTATTATTGCAGCGGCAATTCTACCAGTTGAGAACAATGTTTCAGTTTTAATCGTAGCGTTTTCGCCGAGTCTTTTTGAACTATAATCTCTTTCGACTGCTAGTACGTCGTAATTATTACCTTTATGAATTATATAATCATTGTTTCCGGTTTTAAATCCATAATAAGCGTATGGTCTAACATATATTCCTTTAATGTCATTATCAACCTTAGTAATTATACCAACAGTTGAAGTAGAAGGTTGTCTTATTTCATCACCTACCGAAAATGTTGCGCTATAATTATCAATTAAAAGAACTTGTTCAAATCTATCAAATATTACAATTTGATCGTCTGTGACGATATTAAACACGTCGTTTACATAATTAGATCCTGGGTTTATATTTTCAAACGATGCAATAGAACCAATCTCAAATGGAGTTAAGTCAAACGCAGCATCTAATCTTGTAGCTAGAGTAACAGGATTAGCGGTTCCAGACATAGCGGCTAAAGCTGGTGGCACAGTATTAAAGTTAGATGAATTAAGTGGTACTGCTAAAAAATTAGCAATAGGATCAGTCATTAATCCTATAGATTCAATATTTTCTAATTCACCTACCTTTGCATGTTCTGTATTAGCGGTTTCAGCATATAGCTCACCGGGCGAAGAATCATTTTTAGAAGAAATCGTGTATATTTGTCCAGTGTTAGTTCCGGCGTTATAGGCTGTTAGTGTGTAATTCACATCACGATCTACGGTTGAAATAGGACGAGTAATAGCAAACTCATCACCATCTCTTACTTTAACACCAACAGAATTAGAATTTTGTCCAATTACAACACCTTCATTGCCAGCACTATCACGCAATGTTTCCAACTCATTAAATATAAAATCTTCATTTTGCAATACAATAGATTGGTTAGATACTAAAATTCTAGTATTTTCGACAGTATATCCCCAACCACCATCAAGTATCTTGTAATCAACTGTACCGGTAAACTCGTCCTGAAGCTCAGTAAAATTGCAGTACCGCCTTTACCGTACTTGCTTTGAATAGAGAAGATATCACCAATGTTGTTACCAGTTGTTCCGCCCCAATCTAGATTTATATCCATAGATGCAGCAGAGCCATTCAACTTACCAAACGAAACATCTTCTCCTGCTAATCTGCAAAGAATTTCATCGTATTTAACAAACTTTCCTTTAACGTTAACAAGATAAACTATGGGTGTTAATGTTTTATTCAAATAAACAAAGTTAATTTTATCTACAATAGCAGTTGCTTTAGATATTGAGCCTGTAACATTCTTACTTAAAAGAGTACTATAATCATATCTATTTGCGCCATTGTTAGAAATGAAATCATTGTTATTAGGAAATAATTGTAAGAATGTACCTGTTTTCCACTGCGAATCAGACGGCTTGAGCATGTGGCGAGCTGGGTAGTTAATATTAACATCTTCATCATAGAACATTCTAAAGAATAGTTTAATACCAGCTTCCGTACCTTTGCGTCGGTACAAATCCATAATGTTTTTAATTACAACGCGTGTAGTTTGCTCATCTAGTTGTGGTAAATCTGCCATATATTTCTTTTTAAAATATATGATCATCTCAGATAATGTACTGCCTACATCACGATATTCAAACATCCTACGGACGTTATAAACACCCATGTTAGATTCTGATTCAACAAACCTATAATATTGTTCAACCATGTCAACTAACTCAGAGCCGTGTTCCCTAAAATACGCTGGGAATTGCTGAGCTATTTTAAACGCTATATTTTTTTCAACTAGCGTGACTCTGTTATTAGCTGGCATTATTTAACCTCGATCATATTTACGGTTACGTCATCATCTTTAATCAAGAATATTCTTCCTGCAGGAGCAGTAATATCATCTCTATAAGTTGTTACTTGAATTTTAATACCGTTTCCTTCGTAAGAAGAAGTCTTAAATCCAACAAGATTAATTTCACCAGTTTCATAATTAACGCTACCGGCAATTGGTTTAACAACCTGCGGGTTAGTAAGATCAGACGTTACAATTTGAATATTACCAATACCATCATCTTGTAGATATGAACTTACGTTGTTATATGAAAATACGCTACTTTTAACTGCTGGTTTGTAATCCGCAAAACCATTAGTATCTTTAAAAGGATACGGCTTGACTAATTTAGCATAAAATTTAAATGATGGGCTTTCAGCTACATTTAAATCTGGAGAGTAAACTACATATGGACAAACCATAGTTTCATTACTGGTAATAGATCCATCTGCGGAATCAATATTTGCATTCAATTTAGATAATCTTAATGTTGTATTAAAGTCATCCAAATATGTTGAGTTGTAGCTCGCAATAGCCGTACGAACTGCTGCTTCAATTTCACCAACAGATTTCTTAGTTACTTTAGGATTAAAGTAAACATCAACTTCAGCACAACCATACAAGAAATCTGAATCAATAAAGATAGGTTCAACTGCGAGTGGACTCTTATCACTCAAGTATTCGATATAAGCCGCAGATAAAGTTGATGAAAGACCATCGCGCCCTTCACCTAAATAAACAGAAATAGCAACCTTACCAAACTGTGGTGGTTCTAATTCTTCACCGCCGTAAGCAGAAACTGATTTAATTTCTGGGAACTGTCTTTGTAGAAGAATTTCATAATCCTTTGTACTAACAGCTCGTTCTTGAATTTGTAAAGATTTAGGAGCATAATAACGAATACTTTCAAGTGTTTCTCTTTCCGCACCACCGGCTGCAATTTCAACAGTATCAACAATAGTTGTGGCATTAGCACTTGTTGTGCCTAATTCAAATTTAAATGCACCGTTAGCTTCTGAACCTGATGTAATTCTGTATCTTACACGAATATCTTCATATTCTTTTGGCTGATAACCAAATTTATTATTACCAAAATAAACAGTGTAACGACCGTCGTAATATGGTTCAACATAAAATACTTTATCCGTTGGACCTACACCAAAAATACCATTTTTACGAATAAATATATTTTCGTTATCGGTCGCCTCAGCATCTACGAATACCACGATAGATTCTGTATCAGCGTTTTCGTTTGTTAGAATAACGCGTAGGATTCCATCTTCATCTACGAAATAACCTTCTCTTTCAAAGCTTGAAAGCATTTGTCCTTCAAAAATTTCTACATTTTCTGCAACAAACGTGCCAGGTGCTATTTTACGTGCGACATATGTTTGATCATTAACAAATTCGTATTGAATACCTTGGAACGTAGTAATAAAGTTAGAATAAGCAGGTATAGTAACAATTTGATCAGTAATTGTTGTATCATATATTGTAACATTAACAACAGCTCTAGGAGATCTTCTTGAACGAGGTAAATAGTTGAGCTCTTTGGCATGTGACATTACTGAGTTTTTCAATACCGCTGAGTCAAGAAACATCTCATTAATTGCCATATTAGCATAAAAGTTATTTTGGAATGTATTATAAGCTAACACATCCAAGAATACGCTCATATTAGAACCATCAAAATTGTAATCTTTAAATTGTGTTTGGCTTGTCAGATATTCTTTAAATTGAGACTTGATAGACTCAAAATCTAATTCTGAAATATTAAGTTTGCCCATTTATCTGGTCCTCTCTAAGAATACATCAAGCGATATTGGCTGTTGAATATTTTTGATGTAAAATATTATTCTAACTTGAATGCTGTTTTCGTCAGCACCCGTAGATACAATTACGTTTTCTAATTCTGCCCTAGGCTCATGCAACTCTATAGTGGATCTTACTTGATCTTCAATCAATGTTAATGTTGCCGGAGTAATATTTTCAAATAGCATAGCTGTTATATTACCACCTAAATTTGGCTGCATTAACCTCTCGCCTTTATCAGTGAGTATAAGATTCTTAATAGATTCTTTTACAGCATCTTCATCTTTAAAAACTGTCAAGTCATTAGATACAGGACTGCGTTCAAGATTCTTTTTAAAATCTTGGTAAAGATTAATCTTTTTGCTTTTAGCTGTAAATACCGTTGCTACCATTTTTGTTTCTCTTATCTAACTAGTGTGATTACCACAGTTCCTTTGAATTCTGTTTCTACACCGCCGGAAGTGTAATTACTTTGGGTCGGTGGTCTATAAACAGCCTTATACTTGTGCCCATTTTCTTCAAATATGAGCTCACCTTTTGTTTCCATGACAATAGCACGGGCTGAATTTCTATTAATTTTATCCTTATTACGGTCACTTGTTCTTTTCCAAAGATCTTGACCTTTATCTGGTACCGTAAGAGGCGGAAGATTCTTAGACATATTATTTCTATATCTTTCTTTACCACCCATATCAAACATTGCTGAAGCATCACTGAAAACAATACCACGCCAACCCATTATCCTACCATATTCCTCGGCATAGTATATTGACATTTCATCGTGTCCCCAAGGTTCCCACTTTAATTTTACAGCAGTACCGGACTCAAAATGTTTATTGAAAAACTCAGCTTCTTCACCATTAACCCACCCGACGATAATTTCAATTTTTCCATTAATATGCTTTTTAATTGCGCTGTGTAATCTAAGTATTGCGATTCGAGTATCTAATGTTAAATTGTTCCATCCATCTGGACCACCGGCGCCAGCAGTTCCTCTTTCTTTACTTACACCGAACATTGAGCTTGTTGTTGAGAATATTCTTCCGTCCTTTCCTTCTCTAATATCTTCCCACGTAGGCATACTTCCTAATTCTTTCGCGGTCGGCGGGCCAATTTCAAACAACTTCGCGGCTCTTTCTTGTGCAGTAGGTATATTAGTTACTCCAACTGGAACAACCTGTCCTTCCGATGTAGCCTGCGCAGCTGGATTTACGGGTGAATTACCTCTTTTAACATTACCCCAAACTTCCTTTTGTTTATTTATTTCAGAAGTTCTTCTTTCATCTGAGAATCTTATGGCGCCTGCTCTAATAGCTTCACCTGTTATTCTATTGGATGCATTACTTAAAGTATTAAATACTTCATCGTAACGGTTAGAGAAATCGTCAAGTGGAGCTTTAAGTCCTTTAATCAATCCTTCAACACCTGTTGCAAGTGCGCAGAATCTAGAAATCATAAATGATATTTCTTCAATAGATGGATTAGAAAATTGGCCTACGGCGTAATCAATAAGTCCATTTACTTTACCTAAAATTTTATCTACGTTTTCTTGGGAAAAGAAACTGCTAATTTGGTTTTGAATGCTATTTACTTTTTCAGTAATAGTTTTTTCTATATTGTTTGCAATGTTGCCAATAATTTCAGAAGGATTAAAATTTTCAACCATTTTTTTAACTTTATTAATAGTTTTTTCAATGGTGCTTGTGATCTTTTCTTTAACAGCTTCAATTAAAGCTTTAACTTTAATCTTATCAAACAGAGCTTGTAATGGATCTTCTATATTTTTGATTCTATCTAAAAATGATAAGGCATCTCCTATGAGACCGCTAACACCATCAATTAAATCAAAGAAGCCACCAATAGCACCAAATATGCTATTAAACATGGCACAGAATCCACCTAGTACGCTTGCAGAAAAATCACCATTATAGAATTCTTCTAATTCCTCTAAGAACCTAGAACCGGCTGCATTACTTGACGCAACTGCCGCTGCTGGCGAATAATTACTATCTCTAATAAATGCAGCAAATTCTAATGGACTTATCGCGCCTCTTCCTAATCGCTCATTTAGTACAGGATAAGTTTCTGCATTATTAACAAGTTCTGCTTTTATATAATCTCTTTTTAAGAAATCATTATTAATAGAATTAGCCGCATCATAAAATTCCTTTTCACCGTATCTTTTTACAGCACCTGACAAAGGATTGTTTTGAACATCGACGACTATATTGCTTTTAAATTTCTTTTCGAACTCATCAACTTGATTAAGAGTATATTCTCCGTCGGCATTTTGATAAACGGTAGTGCTATTAACAGCTAAATTTAATTTATTTCTTTCGAAAGTACTCGTTAAACAGCTACTACAAAGTGGCTTTCCAGGTTTACATGTGCACGCCATTATCCAGCACCTCCACTAATAATTGCCTGCTCTTTTGCTTTAACTTGATCTATAACCGACAAGAATTCTTGAATTGATGTTAAAGATCTATTTAATCCATCTCCGGCGTATTTGCTTTGTCCCGCGCCTGGTCCAGTTACTAATGGCAACGAAGCCCATTCTGATGCCAAGTTATTAGCAAACTGTTCTCTTGTTATTTTACCATCTAGGAATGATGTTAATCCTCTTCCTTCTAATAATACAACAGCCATCTTGTCTTGGTTTATTGGACTAAACAGATCGCCTGCTGACAAGCCAGCACGTTCATACAATGACTTGCCAGTTTTACCACCTTTATCATTATTATATCCGCGCAAAGTATCTTCCATAATTTGGTAACGGCCAGCTGCTTCTGAGTTGTATATTGCATCAATACTTTCTTGCCAATCAAGAACTTCTTGTATTGTCATAGAAGTAAGTGGCTTAGATGGCCGGTGTCTTGGGTTTCTAATGCCACCCCAGATATCGTCATATCCATTACTTTCTTTATTACCAATGAAGTCTAATAAAGGTGAGGCTGCTGATTCTACAACAGCTGTTACATTGCCAGGTATCGTAGCGGTAACGCTACTTTCTGCATTTGGATCTTGAACTTCATATACTGGACCAGATGATGCTAATGAAGGCGGATCGTTTGCAACAATAGAAGTAGATTTAGCAGTCGGTTCCGGTGCTTCAACTTTTACTGCATCAATAGCATCTTCAGCAGATAATGCACTTCCTGCACCTTCAGCACCACCATTGGCCATGGTTACATAATCATCTATAAAGACTTCAGTTGCATTAACATGTATATTACCATCTGAACCAACTCTTAATACCGCGTCACCTCTGATATTAAAATCAGATGTACCTTGCATATTAATCTTATCACTAAAGATATCTAAACTTTCAACAGATTCAAACAACGTAGTATTTGCTTTTATACTTAACGAGTCCGTTGCTTGAAACCATGCTTTAGGCGTTTTAAAGTAAGCACTCTGGCCTGATTGTACCTGTAATTCTGTTCCTACGTTAATTGAAGTAGCTTTTAAAGAAGTCATTCTTACATCTGCGCCAGCTCTTATTTGTAATCTATCACCAGATTGGTGAGTTATTTCACCGCCGACGTTTAAGTGATGATTGCCATGAACCATCGTTGTTAGATCGCCTTCTATTTCTTCAATCTTGTTACCTTTAACGTACACATAACTATTACCATTAACAGTTACAGTACTCATCCCGCCTACAACTACATGATGATTTCTATCATTTACTTCGTACTTATCACCAGTAGCTTTATGTGTAGTCGTTCCTCTATGGTCTATTTGTACATACGCACCTGCACGATGGAAAATAGTAATACGTTCAGCACCAGGTGTATCATCAAGTTCGATAGTGTGAGCACCAGATTCAATTACTCGGTTGTGAGGATATTGAGCTTTATAAGCAGAAGGAGGCTCACTCCACGTTTTATCTTTACCACCTATTTTAATACCAGTCGTTCTTGTTGCCTGATGTTTATGAACGTGTGTTTCTGTAAGTCGTTCTCCACGAGCTAATCGAGATTGCTGAACTTCGCCAAAATTATCTGGATCAGAACCACGGGCTATCAATTCTGCATCCGAAGTATTAGGAATATAACCCCAGCCATTTTTAAACGGGTCGATAGCTTCTACGTTTTGAGTGGGTATTAATCCAAGTATCATTGGTTGTTGCGCGTCGCGTCCATCTAGGAACATTCCAAACACCCAAGAGTTAATAGCTGGTAAGCCTAATCCTGGAGAGCCATTAGGATCGTAATCACCCTTAACAACGATAGCCCAAGGTAATTCGTCTGTTTCTAAACCACCACCATTAACACCATTAGAGAAACCGTGTACGCCAAATGCTCTTACTTGAACACGTCCTTCTCTGCGTGGATCAACATTATTTTCTACTACACCTACGAAAAATAAAGGATTAGATACACCTACACCAGGATTACTCATTATTACCACTCCAATCAAATTTAATCATACGTATGCCTGTCGATAATGTATTATCTTTTTTCATTTGGTGTTTAATACTTTGGATCATATATCGTCCTGCAAGTTGTGCATTCCGCTTAGTACCGTCTCCATCAAACGATGGAATTGATAGGTCAATAATCATACCCGGCCTTAAATCTATTCTACCTTTTAACTGAGCTATAATTGCAGTATTATTTAAATGATGATAATAAGAAATTCTATTTTGTAAGATATTAGTTAACATTCTATCACCAGGTAAGTTACTTATGTTATCACCATTTGTAGAGTAATTTTTAAATATTAAAAACTGAGGTGCGTTATTATCAGTAAATGTATCTTCTCTAAAGGTAGCCGAGTGAGGATTGTTGTCAATATTTTTTATATCACCGCTCATATCAATATATGAAGCATTATCATAGTTAAAGATATTAGAAGTTACTTTCTTTCTAACAAAATCTATTTCAATAACTTTATTTTTGTACGCGCCTGATGCCATGTCAGACGCAGAATCTATACCTTTGTTATCCACAAACAAATTATCTATTTTACTCATTTGTTGAACAGGATCTATTGAACCACTTTGTAACTCTGAAATAGGAGAGTAGTGCAATTTGAAAATATTTTTAGGATTGTTATTATGAAATTTTACAAAGTATTCATCTGTGCAAAAATAGTACCTTTCAAACGTTTCAAAGAATTTAAATGATTGTGAGGGAGTTTCTGCACTATAACTTCTTGAAGCTAAAAAATACATAGCTTCTTGTGAAGATAATCTAGGTATAATAATGTTGTGTGGCTTATCCGTCTGTTGTATTATAATATCTCTTTTATGAAGACCATTTAGTTTTTCAAGAGCCCAACGTTTAGATCTAAATGGTAATTTTTCTTCTTCTTGATCTGTATAAAAGTCGCTACCTTCGCCTAGTATTCTACAAAAACTAGAGTTAAATATCTGTTTAACTATTTCGTAAACAGGTTTATAATTAGATTGTGTAATAATTTTCTTACCGGCATTAAAAGAATCTTCGGAAATAAAATGAATTTTATATATCAGTCCTTTTCCGACATCGCTAGGCTGTATACTATCGATTTTAAAAATTCTATTGTTTAATTTAATAGAACCACTTCCATCATGAGCGGTAATCCACAATTCTAATGATTCTTCGCCGCGCAATGGAGTTTTTTCTAAAACGCCAATGTTATCCATCACATCAATAACACCCTTGTACGAAGACATATTCATGCCTTGTTCAAGCTCAAAACCAGTAATCATTTTCTTAATGTCAGCATTAGACTCGCCGTCATAAGTCTCTATGAAAGCTTTTTCTATACTGCACGATGATGGGTTAATATCTGACATTAGCCTTGTCTTATTTTGCGAGTAAATTCATTTTCAATGATAGGCAAGAACGACCTATCAATTAAAAATATTTCTTTTTTGTTTTCGTTTTCTGCTAGCTCTTGATCGTAAACTTTCCAAGGTTTCCATTCATCAGGAATGATACGCTTAATAATAATCTTACGCCCTTGTTCTGTACGTAGAATAACTCGGTCTTCTTTACGAAGGTAAATTGTTCTAAACGATTCTGGTGCTAGTTTAATAATATCTATGGCCATTCATTAAACCTCTTTGTAATAATAAATGATGTTATCGCCGTTATCTTCAGAAGTCCATTCAACAACTTCATCTCCAACTCTTCCCGATACGTCACCATATTTTTCAATAAGATAATTATTAAAATCTGCTTCGGCCATTGGCCATTGATGATACGGATCAATAATGTTATTTGACATATAAACCAACCACGTATAATCCGTAGAGCCATAATAATAGTTTGCTATGTCTTCTGGGCGTTCACCTTCTTTAATAGTGAAAGGCATATAAAGCATAGGATTATTTGCGACAAGCTGTGAAAAGCTATTTCGTCGAGTAATATCCTTTACCTTATAACCTTCATAATTAATTTTTGGAAAACTCTCAAAATACTTCATTTCTCTTCCTTATCCGGTTCGCGTCGTTGGATCACTGCCAAGATCGTAAATGCTCATGTTAGGCTGTATTTGTCTATCTATAACACTTTGATCTAATGCAGATGCACCGTCATCTGAAATATTAGAATCAACGTAATCACTTTCTGGATATTCTAAATCTTCAGCAGTTTGGATTTCTAGCTCCATCAAACTTAGACTAATGCTAACGCCAGCTGGTGCACCACCTTTCATAATTGCCAAATTACCACCGGCACCATAATCTACCGATATATTAGTAATCATGGCAGGTTTAAATACAGGAAAATATTCTTGATTTACACCTAGCAAATATATTTCAACGACATGTGGAAATGACAAAAATACGTCGTTAAATGATTCATTAAATCCAGTTATTCTTGGCAGTGCATTTTTCTTTAAAGTATCTACGATTGCTTTAATTTGGTTAGTATCAGCTTTATTGCTTGGGTAAAGATCCCAATTAAATTGATGCGTTCTTAGCTGCACACCTTGAAATGCAAGCGTTTCTTTAGGGTTTAGCGTCTGACCGGTTACCAAATCTACTGCACCAGTGCCAACACCAAGCGCAGATCCAGCTTGCCTTAAAAGATAACCAGCTGCTGATGCGACATCTGCTTGTTTTACGCCACCTGCTGCACCGAATACACCTTTAACTAAATCACCGGCATTACCACCGCCGCCTTTCATAAGTTCATTGAACTTGTTACCAGCAAGCGCGCCCGCAGACTGCAATTGACCAGGTAAATCAGACAATGTACTATTGCCATTTACAAAATTACTAGCTACCTCAGCACCTTTTTCTATTAACGGATCGCGCGTTTGGTTGTTAATGTTTAAAGCAGTATTATCTGTTAGTTGCTTTGGAAAAGGTAACTCTATTGAATTAAGAGAACGAAGGCCAACGCCAGAGGTTCTAATTCCTTCGTCCGTTATTTTTTTATTGTAAAGTGGATTCGCATATACGCCAGGTTCATAGTTTTTAAAATCGTATTCTTTAAAAACCATCAACATGCTGTGCGGATTTGGCTTATCTGGGAAACGTATATTAGTGCCAGAAGAAGCAGATTTTCTTTCTGCTTCTCTTCTAAACGTTTCTGGTCTACTGAATTTGGCCATTTGCTACTCGTGCTTTGTTATAAATAATTTATTATTTCTATTTATAACAAATTGTGAGGTGACGTTTGGCTTATAATGGTAGATTCCGTCCAAAAAATCCAAACAAGTATAAGGGTGATCCGTCTAAAATATTTTATAGATCTTCATGGGAATTAAAATTCTTTGGGTATTGTGATAGGCATCCAGATGTAATTTGGTGGCAGAGTGAAGAATTGGCAATACCATATTATTCGCCGATCGACGGTAAAAGGCATAGATACTTTCCAGATGTAATTGTACATAGAAAAATAAAAAGTGGCGAAACAAAAACGTTAATGATTGAAATTAAGCCAAAGGGACAAACGAGGCCACCCGATATCAAAAATAAAACAACACAAAAAGGTCGCGTTTCTAGAAGATATCTTAACGAGGTTAAGACTTGGGGTGTAAACGAAGCAAAGTGGAAAGCCGCTAGGGCATATTGTGCACAAAAAGGTTGGGAATTTCAACTAATGACAGAACACGAATTAGGGATTAAATAAATGGCAGCGTTATTCGACGACATGTTACTTAAAGGTATTAGGGCTGGACAAGTTCCTGCTCGCACCGCTGCCGCTCGCGAGTGGTATCGTACGCAGGCTAAAGAAATAACACGTACTACAAAAAATAGAACACAAGGTGAAAAAGTTATTCGTGAGCTTCGTGGTGATAACGATCGCAGACAGGATAGTCGTTTCATGATGGGCAATATGTATCTTTTTTCTTACGATCCAAAGCATAAAGAAACTCTCCCTTATTACGATAGATTTCCTTTAATATTTCCAATAAATAAAGCAAAGGGTGGATTTCTTGGTATCAATATGCATTATTTGCCACCAATATTAAGAGCAAAATTAATGGATCAGTTGTATACTATTTTAAATAACAAGAACTTTGATGAAACTACTCGCTTGCAAGCTTCTTATAAAGTTTTGAATGGAGCGGCAAAGTTTAAAGAATTCGCGCCGTGCGTGAAACATTATTTAAACGCGCATGTAAGATCAAAGCCAGCATATATTAACCCATCGGAATGGGATATCGCTTTGTTCTTACCAATGCAGAAATTTATTGGTGCAACTGCTAACCAAGTATATGCTGATTCTAGAAAAGCAATAAGAGGTCGATAATGGCATTCAGAATATCAGAGTTTAAATCACAAATGGATTGGTTTGGCGGTCCTGCGCGTGGTTCATTGTTTGAAGTACAAATAATGAACTTTCCAGGCGTTAAATCAAGAGCCAATTCTAGGGATTTAGTATTCTTTTGCAAAAATGCTGCTATTCCTGGAATGTCATTTGGTGCAGTTGAAAGTCAGCACGTCGGACAATTTCGTAAAATGATGCCGATGACTATTAATATAGAACCAGTTCAAACAATCTTTATGCTTGATTCTGATCATCAGGTCATGTCATTCTTTCATGGATGGATGCAGCAAGTTGTTAACTATTCAACTGCAGCAGGTCCATTTGCTGAAGTTGGTGGAAGATTACCATACGAAGTAAACTATAAAGACGATTATGGCGCAACTGTTGTTATTAGACAGTATTCAACAAACTATGAAAAGACTGGCCAGTATTACGAAGTTAAAATAGAAAATGCGTTTCCTATTATGATAGGAGATGTAGATTTGGCTTGGGAAAATAACGATTCATTCTCAGTATTACCTGTGAGCTTCCAATATGATCGCATAGAGTATACTGGTGAAAAAATTGGTTCACCAACAGCAAGGTTTGGACGTGGAAATGGCCTATTAGGTTTAATCAATCAAGTAGGGGCTTTTGGGCAACTTATTGGCCAAAACCTTGTACCAGATTCTATCCAAGATGCAGTTAATAAGTATACTAAAGTAACTAACAAGTTTGACAAGATAAAAAGCTTATTTTAATTATGAGGAGACTATAATATGGCTTTACCCAAGATTGACTTGCCGATTTTTGAAGGTGTCTTACCATCGTCTGGTCAGAAGTTTAAGTACCGTGCATTTACGGTTAAAGAAGAAAAGATTTTATTGGTAGCGCAAGAATCAGATGATTCAGCGCAAGGAATTATAGCAATTAAGCAAGTAGTAAATAATTGTTTGATTGATATGGATGTTTCGCAGTTGGCAATGTTTGATTTGGAATATGTCATCTTGGCAATTAGATCTAAATCTGTAGATAACGCTATTCAATTTGCAATCAGAGACCCAGAAACCGACGAACAAATTGAATTAGAGTTTGATATTGAAGAACTAAAGGTTGAAACTGCAGAAGGACACGAGAAAGAAGTAAAGATTAGTGATGAATATACTTTGTTTCTAAAATATCCAACGATAGATGAATACATTAAAATTTCAGAGATGGATCCAGACGATCCTCTATTAAATTACATCATTTTGGTCGCATGTTTGGATAAGGTTGCGTCAGAAGATGAAGTTTTTGAATTTAAAAACTATACACAAACGGAAGTTGATGAATTTATGGAAGGCGTCTCTTCTAATGTCATAAAAGGGATCGAGCAATTCTTTGCTACCATGCCAAAATTGAGGCATGAAATTAAATACACTAATAAAAATGGTAAGGAAGGAGTATTCGTAGTACAAGGTCTTAATACTTTTTTTCTTTAATGCTGAGTCATATAACACTCAAGGATTATTACAAAATGGTATTTTCCATGGCTCAGCATCATAAATATAACATAAGCGACATAGAAAATATGATGCCTTATGAAAGAGACCTTTACTTTGGTATGCTACTTGACTACATAGCAAAACAGAATCAGGAATAGGTAAATAAATGGCACTCTCATTAGAAACACAAGCAATTGTAGATAGGTTAAAAGCCGAAGGCGATTTGATTCGCAATACCGGTACTAACTCTATTAAATCTGTAAACATCACTTTACAGAAGTTTGAAGGTGTTTTTAATAGCATTTCAAATAATATTGCTGAACAAACAAAAATTCTTCAAATGCAAGCAGGTATAGCAACTGAAGCACTTGAAGCAGCTCGTACCAAAGAACAGTTAGACGAAATAGAATCAAAGCAAAAAGAAAAAGATTCCGATAGTAATATAGATAAAGTTGGTGATAAGATTGGAGAAAGTATAGACTCTAGTCTTAAGAAAGCTTTTAGTCTTAGTGGTTTAGGTAGTGCGCTTAAAACAATTGCTGGTGTAGGTGCTGCAGGATTCCTCGGTTATAATCTTGGTAAAGGTTTTATCAATACAGCGTTCGCAGGTGATGGCGAATCAGGATTAGAAAAACTAGAAGCCAAAAAGATTGAAGTAGAAGAAAAAGCCCGCGAAGCGTTTGCCGAAATGAAACAATATGGCGCTGAACTAAAGAAATCTGTTGACGGATTTAAGAAATCTGTCGATGATTTAAACAAAAACATGAAAGATATGATTGACGAAATTGCTAAACTTCGTGATCAGCTTAATTTGGCCAAATTGGCTATAGGCTTAATAAGCGGGTTTACAGCTTTAAGATGGGCGTCTAAGGCTATGTATAAGTGGGGTGAGATAGTTGAAAGAAACATGAAAAATTCTAAACCTAAACCACCGCCTGACCCCAACAAACCACCAAAAAACGTCGACCCAGAAGGTAGAAAGGGCAGAGGTGATACATACGAAAAACCTGGTGAAAGAGCAAAATATAACAAATCTAATCCAACAGGCGCAGAACCAGAAGGTAGAAAGGGCAGAGGTGATACATACGAAAAACCTGGTGAAAGAGCAAAATATAACAAATCTGTTAAAAATGCTGCGCCTAAGAGTAATAGTACTTACAGCGGTAGAACTAGTACTGGAATGAATACACCGGAAGCACGAGCGCAGCTTAGGGCAGATATAGCTGCAAAAACTGGATCAGGTTATAGACTTACTAAATCTGGTAAGCTTCAAGGGCCTGACGGGAAGTTCGCAAGTGATGAAGACGCACTAAAATATATGGAAAAAACGTTAGACCCGAAATATTCCAAAGTATTTAAAAATTTAGTAAAGGTTTTAAAGGTAGCTGGTGTGGCTGCTCTTCTTCTTACAGCATATCAAATCTATGATGTTCTAACAAATGATTCAATGTCACCGAAAAACAAACAAATCGAGTTAGGCGGATTGATGGGTGAAGTAATCGGTGGTGCTGGAGGTGCTACAATAGGAGCTATTGCGGGTGCAATGGGTGGACCTTGGGGTGCTCTTATCGGTGGCCTTACCGGTGGTTTAGTTGGTTTGTTCGCAGGTGGTTATCTTGGTGAATGGATTGTAAGATGGGCATTTGATGAAAACCCAACAGCAAAAGATGATGCTGATGCCAAGCAAATTGAAAGAGATTATGTTAAAAGATTTGTTGATGAAGATGCTGCTATGAGCCAACCAGTAGTATCACACGACGCATCAGGAAGAGTTAAACCTTTGCATTATGGTGATTTGCAGCAAGGCATGGGTATTCAAGGATATAACGCAGCAGCACAATCAAGGGCTGCAATAGCTGCTGAAAATGCTGCACGTCAATCGCAAGAAGTACTTCCTCCACTTAGAGATGCCGGTGCATCACTACAATATGGCGGCAGAGGAAACGGTTACTTAGAAATGGGTTACAGAAATGGAAGATCTGCTGCTAGGTCATCTAGTTTAGAAATGATGGACAGTTACATTATGGGTAGAACAGGTGGAAATGTTTATATCGATGCATCTACAAATGCACCAGTTACTTATAGTAATATGGATGCTGGTGATAATATTAGTATGGTTCAATTATCATCTGGCGGGGGTGGTAGTTCTTCAGTTAATCCCTTTGGTTTAGCTGGACTAACTAACGCATACAACGTTTAAAAAAGGGACCTTGCGGTCCCTTTCTATTATTTACTTCCAAAGAAATCTTCGTACTCTTCTTCTGTATAAGGCCACATTATTTGTCACCTTTATCCGAAACAAAAGAATACATTTCTTTAGCTTTTTCCATTAATTCATCGACAGAATACATTTTAGTAACAGTTGCTTGGTACTCTTCAAAAGTTTTCTTACCTTCTTCAAGCGCTTTCTCAGCAAACTGTACGTTCATTTTGTACTGCTGATCCATGTAGTCTTTTGCTAGTTGGAGCATCTCTGCACGGATTTCAAACGGGTTTTTATTAGACATATTAATCTCCTTGTGTATGTGTGTTGTGACGGCTTTTGTGTTTAACATAGCCGCGCTTACTTTGCTTTTTTCTATCAGTCATAGTAACTGACTTGTTGAATTTGCGAGCATGTTTCGCGACTATGTTATTCATGGTTTTAGCCTTTTAGTAGAGTTTTCTC